>Ga0224555_1001528_pt1 | contig 31451 bp, 26 predicted proteins | sample 714S23034metaG_FD_180687 | JGI IMG/M metagenome (GOLD analysis project Ga0224555, IMG submission 180687) | Peat soil microbial communities from Stordalen Mire, Sweden - 717 S2 30-34 | ecosystem: Environmental > Terrestrial > Soil > Wetlands > Peat | place: Sweden: Norrbotten County, Stordalen...
TGCATCAAGCAGCATTTGCCGTTCCATCTCAGTTCACTCCTCCAAAACGCACGCCCTTCGCATTCGCCTCCACGCGCCCCAGTTTCCATACACGCAGCGCAGGGGAACTCGCAATCGCCGCCGCCAATTCGCCCTGCAAACCCGGTGGCCCAATCAGCACCAATCCCACGCCCATGTTGAACGTGCGATGCATCTCGAGATCGTCGATATTCCCGAGGCGTTGCATCAGCGCAAAAACAGGCTGTGGCTTCCATGTCGCACTATCGATCACCACACCCAACCCGTCCGGCAAAATGCGCGGTACATTCTCCACCAGCCCGCCACCGGTAATATGCGCCATACCCTTCACAGGAATTCCGGCATCAAGAATGTTCCGCACTGGCGCAACATAGTTGATATGGGGCGCGAGCAGCACATCCGCAATCGATTTTCCGGCAAGTTCCTCGGGTCGCGCGTCGATCGCGTAACCGCCAATCTCGAAGATCAACTTGCGCGCCAGCGAGAATCCATTGGTATGCAGGCCGCTGGAGTTGATGGCGTACAGCGCATCGCCCGCAACAATGTTCTCGCCCGTCAACAAGCGCTCGCGGTCCACAACCCCGGTCACAAAGCCGACCACGTCCAGGTCGCCTTCCGCATACACAGCGGGCATCTCCGCGGTCTCGCCTCCGACCAGCGCAATTCCCGCCTCAACGCATGCGGCGCTCATGCCGCGCACCAGCGCCTCGACAATCTCCGGATCAGTCTTGTGGAATCCGAGGTAGTCCAGAAAAGTTAGCGGTCTGGCTCCCATCACAACGATGTCGCCCGCAACAGCAGAGACCAGGTCATGTCCCAGTTCTTCATAGCGCCCGGCCATCACTGTCACCTTGCTCTTGGTGCCCACACCGTCAGTGCTCTGCACCATCACCGGATCCTTCAGCCCCTTGAGCGCATCACCCAGAGCAAAGAGTGCACCAAAAGAGCCGAGCCCTGTGAGCACTGCCGAAGGATGCTGCTTATGAGTTTCGGCCACGTGGCGCTTGATGCGCCGCACCGCCTCGTTGCCGGCCTCGATGTCCACGCCCGCCGACTTGTAATCCACCTTTGAACTCACGCTCTCTCCTACCCAACCCACTTGCGTGCGTTGTCAAACATTCTCTGCCACGGACTATCGTTCAGTTCGTGCATCTTGTCGCGCACCCATGTGTGCTGCACGCCGAGAAAGACGCGCTCGGGATGCGGCATCACAATCAGCGCGCGTCCATCCGCGCTGCTTAATCCGGCAACGCCCTGAGCTGACCCGCTCGGGTTCAGCGGATAATGCTCGGTGACCTTGCCATATGTATCAATGTAGCGCAACGCAATCGGCGAGTCCTGTGCGACGGCGCTCACATGGCCCTCGCCATGCGCCACTACGATTGGAACGCGCGCGCCGGCCATGCCGTCGAAAAACAGCGACGTAGATTTCTGAATCTCCACCATGCACAGCCGCGCCTCAAACCGCGCCGAAACATTGCGCCCAAAGTGTGGCCAACTAGCGGCTCCCGGAATGATCTCACGCAACTGCGCCATCATCTGGCAACCGTTGCAGACGCCCAACGCAAAGCTGTCTGTGCGCGTAAAGAACTCCGTGAACATCTCCTTCAACCGATCATTGAAGAGAATCGTCTTCGCCCAGCCGCTGCCAGCGCCCAGTACGTCTCCATAGGAAAATCCGCCACACGCAGCCAGCCCTTTGAACTCGGCTAGCTCCGCGCGCCCCGTCAGCAGATCGCTCATATGCACATCAACGGCGGCGAAACCCGCGCGATCAAATGCCGCGGCCATCTCCACCTGTCCATTCACGCCCTGCTCGCGCAGAATCGCAACACGCGGCCGCGAGGTATGAACAAATGGCGCACTCACACGTTCCGCCAGATCGAATGATGCGCTCACCGAGAGTCCGGGACGCTCGGCATCTTCCAGCAGCGAGAACTCCTGCCGCGCGCTCTCCGGATTATCCCGCAGCGATTGAATATGAAAGCTCGTCTCCGCCCACATCGTGTGCAGCGCCGTGCGCGTGTTGCAATACACAATCTTGCCGCCGCCGCGAATCACAATCTCATTGCCCGGTGTGCCGCGCCCAACCACCTGCGTGGCAAGTCCGGCAGCGCTGAAACGCGCAAGCACCTCGCCGACATCTTTTGCCGCGACCTGCACCACCGCGCCAAGCTCTTCGCTGAACAGCTCTCCGAGTCCCGCAGCCGGCAAATCAATCTCCAGGCCCATCCGCCCGGCAAACGCCATCTCCACCAGCGTCACAAACAACCCGCCATCGCTGCGATCGTGATACGCCAGTAGCTTCCCCTCGCGGTTGAGCTGCTGTGTGACAGCGAAGAACGCATTCATCACCTCAGCCGCGGGCGCGTCAGGAGCCTCATCTCCAACCTGCCCGTATACCTGCGCCAAACATGATCCACCCAGTCGCTGTCTTCCCTCGCCTAGATCGATCAGTATCAGCGACGCATCGCCTTCGCACAACTGCGGCGTCAGCGTTCGGCGCACATCGCTCACCGGCGCAAACCCTGACACGATCAACGACATCGGCGACACTACGACCTTCGCCGCACCGTCATTGCAGACCCACTTCGTCTTCATCGACATCGAGTCTTTGCCCACCGGAATCGTCATGCCCAGCGCCGGGCAAAACTCCATTCCCACCGCGTGAACAGCGTCGAAGAGCTTCTGATCCTCTTGCCCCTCACCCGCCGCCGCCATCCAGTTTGCCGAGAGCTTGATGTCGCCGAGGCTGCCAACTTCCTGCAAGCCGATTGCCGCGCCGGCTATGTTGGTGATTACCTCGCCCACAGCCATGCGCGCCGAGCACGCTGCATCGATTACCGCCAACGGCGTTCTTTCACCGATGGCCATCGCCTCGCCCCACAAAGACTTATATGCGCCTAGCGTTACCGCGCAGTCGGCCACAGGAACCTGCCAAGGCCCTACCATCTGGTCCTGCACCACCATCCCCGTGATGCTGCGATCGCCAATCGTAATCAGAAACGACTTCGAAGCAATCGCCGGCAGCCGCAGTAGCCGCTCCACTGCATCCACAATGGTTACGCCCGCAAGATTAAGCGGCGCAGCAGCTATCTTCGTCCGCGAAAATTCACGCTCCATCTTCGGCGGCTTTCCGAAGAGCACATGCAGCGGAAGGTCGATCGCCGCCGCATCCGCTGATGCCGTGCTATCGCTGAGTGTGAGATGCGGCTCCTGCTGCGCGGTCCCGATTACTGCGAACGGGCACCGCTCACGCTCGCAGATGGCCTCAAACGCACTCAGATTTTCCGGCGCAATCGCCAGCACATATCGCTCCTGCGCTTCATTGCACCATGCTTCGAGCGGGCTCAACCCGGCCTCACCGCGCGGAATCGCATTCAAGTCAAAACTTCCGCCGCAGCCGCCGTCCTTGACCAACTCTGGAAATGCATTCGACAATCCGCCCGCGCCCACATCGTGAATAAACGCAATCGGATTCGCGTCGCCGCGCTGCCAGCATCGATCGATGACCTCCTGCGCGCGGCGCTCCATCTCCGCGTTGTCTCGCTGCACTGAGGCAAAATCCAAATCCGTATTTCCGCTGCCTACGCTGCTCGAAGCCGCGCCCCCACCAAGCCCAATCAGCATCGCCGGACCGCCCAGTGCAACCAGCGCGTAGCCGGCCTTCATTGCGCCCTTCTCGACATGCTCCGCGCGAATATTTCCCAATCCGCCCGCCAGCATGATCGGCTTGTGATACCCGAAGACCGTGGTCTGCCCTTTAGAGTTCACACTCGACTGCTCATAGGTGCGGAAGTATCCGCCGAGCGCCGGTCTGCCAAACTCATCGTTGTATGCGGCCGCGCCCAGTGGCCCCTCGATTATGATGTCCAGCGGCGAAGCAATATGCGCAGGCCGCCCATACGCTCGCTCCCACGGCTGCGGCGCTTGCGGCAGATTCAAGTTTGACACCGTAAACCCGCAGATCCCGGCCTTCGGCTTCGCTCCGCGCCCGGTCGCGCCTTCATCGCGAATCTCGCCGCCCGATCCCGTCGCCGCTCCCGGCCATGGCGAAATCGCCGTCGGATGATTGTGCGTCTCCACCTTCAACAAAATATGAATATCTTCTTCGTGATATCCGTATGTCGCATTACCCGGCTCAGGAAAGAACCTGCCGCCGCGCCCGCCGCGAATCACCGCGGCATTATCGCGATATGCCGAGAGCACATTCTCGCCCGACACCTCATTGGTATTGCGAATCATCTGGAACAGCGATCGCGGCTGCCTCGCCCCATCGATCGTCCAGCTTGCATTGAATATCTTGTGGCGGCAGTGTTCGCTGTTGGCCTGCGCGAACATATACAACTCGACGTCGGTCGGATTGCGCCCCAGCTGAGTGAACTCCGCGACAAGATACTCGATTTCATCGGGCGCAAGCGACAGTCCCAGCTCGCAATCTGCCGCGGCAATCGCCGCCGCTCCCAGGCCCAGCACGTCGATATGCCCGAGTTCCTTCTGCTCTCTCGGCGCAAACAGCGCCTGCAACTCATCGGCGCTCTCAAAAAACACGCTCTCGGTCATGCGGTCGTGCAGCGCCCCGGCCAGCGCCCGGAGATCTGTTGCGCCTTCGTCGCGTGAAAAAACAATGCGCACCACGCGCGCACGCTCAATCCGCTCGATTGCCCCAAAGCCCGTATTGTGCAGAATGTCGGTCGCCTTGCTCGACCACGGCGACTGCGTACCCACGCGTGGCGCTATCCACACGCGTTGCCCCACAACCCTCTCCACGCCAGCGCCCAGCAACTCAGCCAGCCGCTGGTGATCGATCCCGCTCTCAAACTCTTTGCGGAGTAGCAGCAGGTACAGATACGACGCCTCGACTGTCGCCACGCCTGCATCGATAGCGCGCAGTCTCGCGGCCGTCCGCGCGGCCTCGAACTCCGTCAGCGCCGACGGGCCGGGCAGCACCCGCACCGTCGCGCCGTCAGATGTGGGCCGTGAGATTCCTTGTGATATGGCTAGTGACATCTTCAGTGTGTTTGGCAGTGTCGTTCCGTTTTCGTTCCAGTGTGTTGAGATACTCTTCCGTGATGTCTCCGGTGACATAAACTCCATCGAAGATGGCCGTATCAAAGTGCGTGAGCCCAGGTGAGACGTCGCTAATTGCTTGTTTCAAATCTTCCAGGTCCTGGAAAATCAACTCGTCGGCTCCAATTTCCTTTGCCAACTCCTGCACATTCCGTCCGCTGGCGATCAGCTCCGATCGCGCCGGCATATCAATTCCATACACATTCGGGAAACGCACCGGCGGCGCCGCCGAGCAGACATAAACCTTGTTCGCGCCCTGCTCCCATACCATCGCAATAATCTCTTTAATCGTCGTGCCGCGCACAATCGAATCATCCACCAGCAACACATTCTTTCCTTTAAAGACTGAAGGAATCGGATTCAGCTTGCGGCGAATCGACTGTCTGCGCTGCGCCTGTCCCGGCATGATGAACGTTCTGCCGACGTAGCGGTTCCTCACCAGCGCATCGCGATACGGAAGGTTCAGCCGCGTTGCAATCTCCTGCGCCGCAATCCGGCTCGTCGAAGGAATGGGAACCACCACATCAATCGGCAAATGCGCCCACTCCCGCTTAATCTTCTCCGCCAACTTCGTGCCCATATTGATGCGGCACTGATACACTGACGCGCCATCCAACACCGAATCCGGCCGCGCCAGATAGACGAACTCGAATATGCAGGGAGTCTTCTCATGCGCCTGCGGGCTCACATGCCGGTGGACCGTGCCCGCCATGTCGATGAAGATCACCTCGCCCGGCGCAAGATCGTGGTCCAGATCGAACCCGCTCATCTGCAGCGCCACGCTCTCCGAAGCGATCATGTACTCAGATTCTTTACCATGGCCTCGAGTACCGAATACCAATGGCCGAATGCCGTACAGATCGCGGAATGCAATCATGCCTACGCCGGCGACCATCGCAATCACTGCGTAACCGCCCTTGCATCTCCTGTGGACCTCTTCCACGGAGGCGAAGATGTCGATCTCCTTGGGCTTGACTGCGCCTCTCCGCGCCATCGCATGAGCCAGGACATTCAACATCACTTCAGAATCGGAGCTGGTGTTCAGGTGCCGCATATCCCTTTGGAATATGTTGTCCACAATTTCCGAGACATTCGTCAGGTTGCCATTGTGCGCGAAGATGATTCCATACGGCGAGTTGACGTAAAACGGCTGCGCCTCGGCCACTGACGAGCAACCCGCGGTTGGGTACCGCACATGCCCGACACCCATATCGCCCAGTAGCCGCGCCATATTCTCTGGATCGAAGACATCTGTGAGCAGGCCATTCCCCTTCTCGAGGTAAAAGCGGTCTTCAAAGCAGGTAGCGATGCCCGCGGCATCCTGGCCGCGATGCTGAAGCATGGAGAGGCTTTCATATATAACCGAGCTAACTGCACTATGCCCGAAAACGCCGACAATACCGCACATGTTTCCTCACTGCCTGGCTGGCGCCGGAGTACCTTCGAGGTTCGTTAGAACTCCGCCGGAGGGAATAAAAAGAAGCTGAAGCACGTCGGTGTCTTTCAGTACAGCTAGACTCCGGCCGAGCGAAAAGGGTCCGTCGGAGCCGATTTGACACGGCTATTGTATATAGCCGCTCCCGCGGTAAATCAGAAATAACCAGCATCCTGACACCACCAGATTACTAGCTTGGCGCAAAAAGTCAAGCCCGCAGCCACATCCCGCACAAAGTAGGGATTCCCGCGCCGTGATTATAAGGTGGATTATGCTATAAATGCATAGGGGGTCTGGCGAATGTCCTCTGAGCCGTTTTACGTCCCGGCAAAGTCCTATTTGGACACCCTTGAGCGCGACCCGTTCGGCCTCTTCGCCGGCATGATTCCCACTTCCCAATCCACCAAGCCAATACATACGTTTTCTGCGCATCCTGCGTATGCCGGATATATTCGGAGGGCACGCGCATGAGTTATGAGGCCAGGAGCCGCGAGATAGCAGACGCATTGATCGCGATTGAGGGAGTAAGCTTTCGGCCTACTGCGCCGATTACCTTCAAATCAGGAATCAAGTCGCCTGTCTATTGCGACAATCGACGATTTCCATTTTGGCCGGAACAGTGGGCAAAGGTTATCCACGGTTTCGGGGCTTTGATTGCCGAGCGGAAGATTCCAGTCGAAGTCGTGGGAGGCGTTGAGGCCGCGGGAATTCCGCATAGCGCTGCGCTTGGATTCTCGATGCGCTTGCCATCGGTCTTCATCCGTAAAGAGCTGAAGGAGCATGGGACGAAGAAGCGCGTCGAAGGCGGCGATGTGACGGGCAGGCGGGTTGTATTAGTCGAGGATCTAGTGACGACCGGCGCCAGCAGCATTGCGGCGATTGAGGCTCTACGCACCGAAGGCGCTGTTGTCAGCGATTGTCTGGCCATCATCAGTTATAACTTTCCAGAAGCTGCGGAACTGTTCGAGAGCGCGGGTATAAGGCTTCATGCGACAACGACGTTTCAAGCGGTGCTGGATAGCGCGCTTGAGCGCAAGATGATCGATGAGGCTGGCGCAGCGGTGGTGCGCGACTGGCTCAAAGAACCACGATCCTGGGCTAAGCGGCATGGTTTTGAATAGAGGACGATGAACGCTGCAATGCATAAATTCGATCGACGTGCGGAGGCAACAGGATCGCTGCTGCGTGTCGAGGGAAGAATTGCCAATCATGATCGCGAATTTGAAGGCGCTATAGAGATCAATACAAATACTGGGCTGATTGTGAACGTGGGGCCAATAACTGGCAAAAGTGATCTTGATCTTGCTGACCAGATAATTTTCCCAGGTTTCGGCGATCTGCATATTCACGCGCGCGAGGATTCGAGCCAATTACAGATTTATAAAGAAGACTTTGCAACGACCTCCGCGGCATCTATCCATGGTGGAGTAACCCATGTTGCGGACATGCCGAACAACCCCAAAGCGCCGGTGGACGATGCGAGTTATGCGGAAAAGGAGAAGCTGACAGTGAAGTCGGCCGTGCATGTGACTCTCTACGCGGGCATTGGGCCGCTAACCAGCCCCCTTACTCGGCATGTACCCTACAAGGCGTTCATGGGGCCTTCAGTGGGAGATTTATTTTTTGCCTCGCAAGAGCAACTTGAAAACGTGATCGCGAGGTATCGCGGCAAGAATGTCAGCTTTCACTGCGAGGACCCAGCAATTCTGCGCGAGAACAAGAGTGCCGCGACCCATGAGCAGCGGCGCCCTGCCAGGGCGGAGATTACTGCAACCGAGTTTGCGCTCTACCTTATTGAGCGGTATGAGTTAGTCGGCAAGCTGTGTCATTATTCGACGAAGGGTGGCCTGGAAAAGATCGCCGCAGCCAAGGCGAGGGGCGTTCGCGTTACGACCGAAGCCGCGCCGCATCACCTGTTCTTTGACGACACGATGCTGACAGATGAGAATCGTAAGTGGCTGCAAACCAATCCTCCACTGCGCGGCAGGGAGGACAGGCTGGCGCTGATCGCGGCGCTGCGCGACGGGCTGGTGGATTATCTCGCGACAGACCATGCGCCACACACTATTGAAGAAAAGATGAACGGCATGAGCGGCATGCCCCACCTCGACACTTACGGAGAGTTTGCAACATGGTTGATGGCGGAGCACGGATTCTCGGCGAAGGATATTGCGCGGGTGTGCGCCTACAATCCCGGTACCTTTGTGAATGAATTTCTGCCTCGGGGATTCGGCAAGGGATATGGAGTTATCGAGCCGGGCTATGTGGGTTCACTCACAATTCTCAACCCTGACGCGCCCTTCGTAATTCGGCGCCAAGAGATGAAGACAAAGTGCGGCTGGTCTCCGTTTGAAGGATATACGATGCCAGGCCGCGTGACTTACACCGTGCTGAAAGGCAAGGTTTACTCTGCAAGCCAAGAGGACTAAATCGTATGGAGAAGCTCAAACACGTTATCAGCGCGAGGCAGTTCGACGATCCGGAGTTCTTGCTAGGCCTCTTTGAATCGGCTAATCGGATGGAGCGCGATGATGTCTTTCGCGCATTGACAGGCCCATTGCGCGGCCGGATTCTCGCGACCTTGTTTTTTGAACCGAGTACGCGAACGCGGTTTTCGTTCGAGGCTGCGATGCAGAAGCTGGGCGGCGGTGTGCTGACTGCGGAAAACGCTCGCACCAATTCTTCGGCAACCAAGGGTGAAAGCATCAGCGATACCGTTCGCGTGGTGAGCGCGTATGCCAACGTCATTGCAATCCGGCACTATGAGGAGGGGGCGGCTGAGGCGGCGTCGAAGATTTCTCCCGTGCCCATCATCAATGCAGGAGATGGTAGCGGAGAGCATCCGACCCAAGCGCTGGCCGATATATACACAATCAAGAAAGAGCTTGGCTGGTTGAATGGATTGCGTGTGGCGCTGGTTGGCGACCTGCTGTACGGGAGGACGATTCATTCACTGTTGCCGATGCTTTCTTTGTACTCCGGCCTGACGATTGACCTGATTTCGCCTTCGCAGTTGCGCCTGCCGCTGCGGTACCGCGAGTATCTTACGGAGAAAGGGATTCCTTTCCACGAGGGCGAGAAGCTCGAAGGCGTCATTGAGCAAGCAGATGTTGCGTATATAACTCGTGTGCAAAGCGAGCGATTCGCCTCACGGGAGGAGTATGACGCGGTCAAAGATGTCTATGTAATCGACGCGGAGATGGCAAACCGGATGAAGCCAGAGGCGATCATCATGCATGCCTTACCGCGCGTTAACGAGATATCTCCGGACGTGGACAGTAATGCCAGGGCCGCTTACTTCCGGCAGGCGAAGAACGGCTTGTACATTCGCATGGCTTTGCTGAAGTATCTGCTGACCTAAGAGCCTTCCGGAAATGCATAAGCGTCCTCATGCATTTCCCAGGCTCGGTCAGTACCGTACAGGAGCCCTGTCACTTTGCGAAGAAATCCTTGGCTTTCTGAAGCAAAACATCGCGGCTCACATCGGAGATGGCATTAGTCAGCGGAATGCGTTTGGGGCATACTTCGACGCAGTTTTGAGCAAAGCCGCACTCCTGAATGCCGCCGTCGCCCGCCAACGCGCGCAGCCGCTCTTCCTTCAAAACCTTGCCGGTAGGATGGTTGTTGAATAGCTTCACCTGCGCGATGGTGGCCGCTCCCACAAAGCCCGTATCCTCGTTGAACTGCGGACAGACTTCCATGCAGCAAGTACATGATATGCAGTTGGAGAAAGGGTAGTTGACCTCTTGCTGCTGCGGGTAGACACGCGGGCCGGAACCAAGATCATAAGTGCCGTCGATGGGAATCCAGGCCTTGACCGCCTTCAGGTTTTCAAAGAGAACCGACCGGTCCACCTGCAGGTCGCGAACCAGCGGGAACTTGCTGAGCGGCTCAACGCGGATGGGCTGTTCCAGATTGTCCACCAGCGCCGAGCAGGCCATGCGTGCCTTGCCGTTGATGCGCATGGCGCACGAGCCGCATATCTCTTCCAAACAGTTGGAATCGTAAGTGACGGGGGTGGTCGCGTGCCCGTCGGCGGTCACCGGGTTGGCGGCGATATCCATCATCGCAGTGGTGACGTTCATGCCAGGACGCCACTCAAGCTCGAAGCGCTCCCACACTGCGGAAGCATCGGGGCTGGCCTGGCGCTTGATTTCGAATGCTACAGTCTTGGTTGCCATTGTCAGTCTCCCTTAACTCGCCGCGTCGTAACGGCGCGGGCGCGGCGTGATGAATTGTGTATCGACCTCTTCATACTCGAAGCGTGGGCCGTCAGCCAGGCCGGTAAAGCTGGCCTTGGTGGTTTTCAGGAACTTCTCGTCGTTGCGCTCCGGGAAATCGGGCTTGTAGTGCGCGCCGCGTGATTCGTCGCGCAAGATCGCTCCCTGCACCACCACGCGGGAAAGTTCGAGCATGTTCTTCAATTGGCGAGCGAAGGCAAAGCTGGTGTTGGCCCATTGGCTGCGGTCGGCCAGGCTCACGTTTTTATAGCGGTCGAGAAGCTCGACAATCTTCTCATCGGCCTCCTTGAGCCCCTTATTATAGCGGATCACCGTGGCGTGTTTGGTCATGGTATCGCCTAACTCGCGCCATAACTTGAAGGGATTTTCCTTGCCTTCGTTCTTGAGCAGCCTGTCATTGAGTTCGCCCTGGCGAGTTACTTCGGCCGCATGGCCTCCGTCGCCTTCTGCTGCGGGCAGGTTCCTGGCATAAGTCAGCGCATTAGGGCCGGAGATAAATCCACCGTAAATGCAACTTAGCAGCGAGTTAGCGCCCAGGCGATTGGCGCCGTGATACTGGTACTCCGCTTCACCGGCGGCAAAGATCCCAGGAACGTTCGTCATCTGGTTGAAGTCCACCCACACGCCGCCCATGGTGTAGTGCATGCCGGGGAAGATCTTCATGGGTTCATCGTGGGGATCGACGCCTACGAACTTTTCATAAATGTCCAGAATCCCGCCGAGCTTGCGATCCAGCGTGGCGCGGTCAATGTGCGTCAGGTCGAGATAGACCATCGGCTGGCCGTCGATGCCCAGGTGATTCTCGTAAACCACCTTGTGAATGGCGCGCGTCGCGATGTCGCGCGGCACAAGGTTGCCGTACTTCGGATACCACTCCTCAAGGAAGTAGAAACGCTCGGATTCGGGAATCTGCTTGACGGGCCGCTTGTCGCCGAGAGTGCGAGGCACCCAGACGCGGCCTCCTTCGCCACGAGCCGACTCCGACATCAGGCGCAGCTTGTCTTCGCCGGGAATAGTGGTGGGATGGACCTGGACCAATTCGCCGTTGGCGTAATAAACGCCCTGCTGGAAGACGGCCGATTGCGCCGAGCCGGTGCAGACCACGGAGTTGGTGCTCTTGCCGAAGATGGCCCCGATGCCGCCAGTGGCCAGAATAATGGCGTCAGCCGCAAAGGAGCGCAGCTCCATGGTGCGCAGGTCGAGGGCGGTGATGCCGCGCGCCACGCCCTTCGAGTCGATGACGGCGGAGAGGAACTCCCAGCCCTCGTACTTCTTGACTTTGCCCTCGGATTCGTAGCGGCGCACTTGCTCGTCGAGCGCATACAGCAGTTGCTGCCCGGTAGTGGCGCCGGCGAACGCGGTGCGGTTGTAAAGCGTGCCGCCAAAGCGGCGGAAATCGAGCAGGCCCTCGGGAGTACGGTTGAAGGGCACGCCCATGCGGTCGAGCAGGTCGATGATGGCCGGAGCGGCTTCGCACATCGCCTTGACCGGGGTCTGGTTGGCCAGAAAGTCCCCGCCGTAGACCGTGTCGTCGAAGTGCTTCCAGGTGGTGTCTCCCTCACCCTTCAAATTTTTGGCGGCATTAATGCCGCCTTGGGCGCAAACCGAATGAGACCGCTTGACCGGGACAATCGAAAACAGGTCAACCGAGCCGCCGGCTTCGGCAATCTTTATGACCGCCGCGAGTCCGGCCAGGCCTCCGCCAACCACGATGATTCTGGGTGATGCCATGAAGTATCTTCCTTTCGGCCTTTAGCGGCCGCGCTTAAATCAAAACAATTCTTGCAGTTGCAGGAGCAATAGCCGCACTTGGAACAACCAGCAGGGAAACGGCCGGGACCGGGTCTTCGGGCGCGTTCTTGTAGTCAGGCCCAACGAAGGCCCAAATGCTGGCCAGTCCCATGATTGCCAGCGCCAGTCCCAGCGCCACGCAAACGTAGCCAAAGCGCTTGCGGGCCGTCGCGCCGGTGGTGATGCCCCACTTGGCCGCGAAAAGCCAGACGCCATAAGCAAAATGCCAGCAGATGGCGATCATGGCGACGATGTAAATGGCCAACATCCACGGATTGGCCAGCTCCACCTGCACCTTATGGAAGGCCGCGTAGGGATGCTCGGGAAGCATAACGCCCATGAAACGCTGGCGAATTACGTGTTGCAGAATGTAAGCGAAGGCGATCAGGCCCGTGTAGCGCTGAGAAACATAAAGCCAGTTTCCCGCCCAGGGGTAGTAAACGATGTTGGACTTGCCGCGTAGCCAGATCCAGACGCCGTAGCAGGCGTGATAGAGGATGGGCAGAAAGATGAAGACCCACTCCAGCAGCCGCACCATCGGCAGGCCGTTGAGGAACTTCACTTGCGCCCCGTAAGCGATGGGGCCTTTGAGCGCCTCGAAGTTCGACAGCAGATGCTCCAGCAGAAAGGCGCCGATGGGGACGATGCCTAGCAGCGAATGCAGCTTGTGCCAGAGAAAGGACGAGCCTTCCCCGGCGCGCAGCGGCTGGACGCCGCGACGAACGGTCGGCGCGGCAGATTGTTGAGCGGTTGCCATATCGGTGTCAGCTCCTAAAGGCTCCAGGTCCATGTTTGGGTTCAAGTTCCGGGAGACGGCGGCTTCGGTTTGTCGAACTCGGAGGCGCTATTTGATTTTGATTCATTATTGGTGTCCCACATCACACTCGTCAAGGCGTTCCGCTGGCTCGGCCCCATTTTGCACAAGATCTGTTGAAGTTCAGCCGCCGAGCAAGGGCAACAGAGCCGCGACAGCGCGTCCGCGATGACTGAGCGCGTGTTTGGTTTCCAGATCCAGTTCGGCCATGGTTCGGTCCAGCGCTGGCAGGTAGAAGAGTGGGTCGTAGCCGAATCCGCCTGTGCCGCGCGGAGCATCCAGAATCAGACCCTCGACCGCACCCTCAGCGGTGTGCAGGGCCACGCCGTCCCTGGCAGCCACAAGTACGCAGCGGTAACGGGCGGTCCGTTGCGCCGGGGGAATGCCGGCCAGCCGTTGCAGCAACACCAGATTGTTCCACACGTCAGTATTATCGTTGGCGTCGGGCGAGTCGGTCAGGCCGGAATCGGCGGCAAAGCGGGCTGAGCGCACACCGGGCGCGCCATCGAGCGCGTCCACTTCCAGGCCCGAGTCGTCCGCCAGCACCCATTCGCCAGGGGCAAAGCGGGAGTAATAAACCGCCTTAAGCGTGGCATTTTCGGCGAAGGTCAGGCCGTTTTCCCCCGGCGCGGGGATTTCTCCCAGCTCCGGAAGCGGCTCAATGAGAAGCGAGTGCGCCTCGGCCGCCGCGCGGAAGTCCCGCAGCTTGCCCTGGCTGGTGGTGGCGGCATAGAGATGAAGAGCCATGGGGAAAGTGTAACGGGCGAAGGGTTGGGGGTGTTTATTGCGAGACGGGAAAGGGCAATAAAAGACGGAAAATAGTGTTGTTCCACCTGAACCAATTCGCAAAAAGAGCGAATTAGTTCAGGTAAGGCACACAACTCTACCCTGATTTCCGCGTACCAGTGACAACCATCGTGATTTAGTCGATGCTTTGCTCCACGCGCAGATCACGCGACGAAGCGCCTACGCTCACCGTGCGTTTGCCGGTTGCGGTGACCCACTTCCCTGCCTTTGTGGACCAGTACTGCAACTGACGCGGAGCTACGTGGAGAGTCACGGTTTTCGCTTCGCCGGAGGTCAGGTGAATGCGGTCGAAGGCTACCAGGGCCCGCACCGGAAACTGGACGCCGGCTGGCTTCTCGCTGGGCGCGCCCAGATAGACCTGCGGAACTTCGTCCGAATCCACGCTGCCGGTGTTCTTGAGGTCCACGATGACGTCGAGACCGCCATCGGAGGATTTCTCAACCTTGAGGCCGGAATAGGCGAAGGTGGTGTAGGAAAGGCCGTATCCGAAGGGAAAGAGCGGATCGATGTTCTCCTTGTCGAACCAGCGGTAGCCTATGTTGACGCCTTCGCTGTAAGTAGTCTTGCCATGCACGCCCTTGTAAGAGCGCTCGGGGTGCCTGGGATCGGTAGCGGCGTAGTCCTCGAGCCGCTTGGCCCAAGTGACAGGTAGGCGACCGGCGGGACTGGTCTTGCCCAGCAGCAGGTTAGCCGCGGACCAGCCACCCTCATCGCCGGGCCACCACATTTCGAGAATCGCTTTCACCTTGTCTGCCCAGGGCAGGGCGACGGGCTGGCTCGTGTTGAGCACGACGACGGTGTTGGGGTTGACGGCAGCGATCTCCTCGACAAGCCTGTTCTGATCGCCGGGAAGGCCAAAGACAGGCTGAAGACGAGTCCACACAAAAACGACCGCAACTTTGGCGTTTTTGGCCGCAGCGATGGCGGCCGCGTGGTCGGCCTCGCGCTGTTCCGGTGTGTACCAGTTGAGCCGGACCTGAACGGGCGAGTTGGAGCTGTCGGGACAGGTTCTGACTTCGATTTCGTGGGGTCCGGCAGTTAACTCCACTGCGCGGCGCACGTTATCGAGCTGATCGATCGTGGGAATGGCGTTGTCCTGGTTGGCTTGCAGGATGTCGCCGTGGATGCCGCCCTGGAAGGCGCCTGTCTTGGCAAAGTGTTTGCCATCGAGATCGATGCTGGCATTGGTGCCGATGGCCTGGAGGTAGAGCCAGTAAGTGCCTGCATGAGGCGCAGTGAGCGAACCCTTCCAGGTAACAGTGGAATTGGGCGGCAGTGCGTCGAAGCCGGTGAAGTTTAGTTGGGTATCGACTTGCGGATTGCCGCTACCAGTGCGCAGCAGGCCAGGCTTGCCGTCGTGGCTCAACGTGGAGGCTGGGACCGGCGTGCCTGTCATGTCGTCAGCCACCGCGAACTTGATGTTCTTATTGCCGGAGATTTCTTTGAGAGCCGCAAGAGGGCCTACCTGCAGTTGGGTCACGCCAACTGAGCGCTCGCCGTTGATGCCGATCGAATCCACCTGTCCGGCGGTCGGGCCGATGAGAACCACGGAATCCAGATCGGCTGCCTTCAAGGGCAATACGCCATCGTTCTTCAGGAGAACCGCTGCAGCTTCGCCGGTCTTCTCGATAATCTTGGCATTCTCAATAAATGATTGCGCGGTGATATCGTGCTTCGACTCGCCGTCCAGGTAGCCGAAGCGGACGATCTCATAAAGCACACGGCCAGCAGCGCGGGTGATGGCGGCTTCGTCCACAGTGCCGTCTTTGAGGGCTTCGGGCAACTTTTTAGGATGAAGCGAGAGGCCGAAGTCGCTGCCGTGACCGGGGCCACGGGGCGGCTCTTCTGGAATGTGACCGCCAAACATGTCGGCGCCGCCGTCCTCAGCGTGCGCAGGGGCCGGCGGAGGCACGGGTTGCGCATCGAAGAACGAAGGCACCGGATTGGGATCGCGCTGGAGCTCGCCAGGCATCTCCATGTCGAGGCCGGCATTGATGAATTTGACCGCGTGGGTCGCGCCCCAATCGGAGGTGACAAAGCCCTTGAAACCGACTTCATCACGCAGGATTTTGGTCAAAGTACTCTGATTGCCGCAGGCGAAGGTTCCATTGAGGCGGTTGTAGGAACACATGATGGAGGAGACGCCGGCCTTGATGGCCGCATCGAATGGCGCAACGTAGACCTCATGGAGCGTCTGATCGTCGATGTAGGTGCTGGTCCCATCGGAGTCATAACCGACGAAGTGCTTCACCTGGGCCATGACGTGCTGCGACTGGATGCCCTTGATCTCGGCCACGCCCATCTCGGCGGTCAGAAACGGGTCTTCGCCGAAAGTGTTATAGCCGCGGCCATATTCCATGTCGCGGTCGATATTCACAAAGGGTTGCAGGGAGACGTCGATGCCGAGTGCGCGGTCTTCGCGGCCGATTACGAGGCCGTTCTCCTCGGCTATCTTGGTGCTGAAGGTTGCCGCCACACCCATGGTGGCAGTCTCACCCTGCGAGGGATGGCGCGTGAGTACGCCGGGAGGCCCGTCGGCGAAACGCAGCCCTGGAATGCCGAGACGCGGAACGCCGCCAAGATATCCTGCCTGGCCCTGATAGACTTTGTCGTCCTCGCGCGTGCCGTGGATCAGCGTCAGCTTCTCCTGAAGCGTCATCTGGCTCAAAAGTTTGTCTACTCTGGCGTCGCCGGTAACCACCGGTACGCTCTGCGCCAATACAAAAGACGCGCTCAGCGTCAGAACACACCCAAGAACGGTCGAAGCGGCCGTGCGCATCGCCTTTGCTGTTCGCAATGAATTCACCTTTTTGATGATCTGCCTCTAATCTTGACGGAGGAGCCGGTAATGGAGACGCAGGCGGCGCTGCAGCTTATCGTATTATCGGCAGAGCCACATATAATAGTTTAGCCCGCCAGGAAAGGCCGTAAGAAGCTCTGCTTGATTTCAGGCGGGCAAGGGGAGTTCGCTGGCAAGCCCGGCGGCAATCAGGTCCTCGCGCAGCCGTTCCACGTTGGAGAATTGGATGGTCCGAATGTTCAGCGCCCGCGCGGCTTCCACATTGGGCAACTTGTCATCAATGAAAAGGAGCTCTTCGGGACGCGTCCCCAATTTGGCGAGCGTGTGGCGATAAATAGCCGGATCAGGCTTGACGACGCCGACCTGGCAACTCCACACCAGCAAATCGAAGCGGCGAATCCAGTCGAACTCGCGCTCCACGCTGGCCAGTACGGCGTCGCCCATATTGGAGAGGATGGCGGTCAGCAGGCCGCGCTGCTTGATTGCCAATTGCCAGTCGATCATCGCGGGGTTCTCTGTGGACCACATGCGAACGTCCCACAGGTTCAGTTCTTCCACCTTTTCCTGGTCCGGCGGCAGCCCGGCTTCGCGCAGGAACTTCTGCCAATAACCGATGCCGGTCAGTTTGCCTTCATCGTAGGCGGCCCGGTCAGCCCAATAAAGGCTCTCGAAGCGGTCGAGGGGTAAGCCGGTTATGCTCAATAGCTTCTCGTGCGCCGAGGCGTCCGGCTGCCCCGTGAGCACCATTCCATAGTCAAAGACAACCGCGCGCAAACCCAATGTCGCTCCCGTAAACGCCCGGATAATGTTGAAAGGGACGCCTGCTTCTATTGTGCATGACCCCAGCGGGCTGGCGGCCTTGTGGATATGGTTATAGGCTGAAGGATGTAGACAGGCGGAGACGGATGCGTTTTTCTGAGAGAACAAACTGGAACACGGAAGAGAGCGAATTGGCGTGGGCGCACCGGCTGCGCGCCGAGGCCGGCGAGCCGATTGTCGACCTGACTGCCTCGAATCCCACCCGCTGCGGCTTTGCCTACGATCCCCAGCTGCTTGCGGCGCTCATAGACCCTGATGCGCTCGACTACGATCCGCAGCCGCGCGGCCTCTTGCGCGCCCGTCAGGCCGTCTGCGCTTACTATGCCGGCCGCCGCATTTCGCTCAAGCCCGAACAGATTACGCTGACCACCAGCACCAGCGAGGCCTACAGCTTTCTCTTCCGGCTGCTCTGCGATGCAGGCAGTGAGATTCTTGTTCCACAGCCCGGTTACCCGCTCTTCGATTTTCTGGCTGTTCTGGACGATGTACGCATCAAGCCTGTGCCGTTCATCTACAACCACGGCTGGCAGATTGATCCGGATAGCTTTCGCCTCGCCATTTCGCCCCGGACGCGGGCCATCGTGCTAGTCCATCCCAACAACCCCACCGGCCACTTCACCAAGCCGTGGGAGGTCAAGGAGCTGGCGCAAATATGCCGGGAGTTCGATCTTGCGCTGATTGTCGACGAAGTTTTTCTCGACTATGAATTTTCACGAGGCTTTGGCGGCAAGCCGAAGAGCTTTGCAGCCGGCCTCGAGGGTGTTCCAGTCTTCGTGGTCAGCGGACTGAGCAAGATTGCCGGCTTGCCGCAGATGAAGGCCGCCTGGATTGTCGCAGCGGGGCCGCAGGCCGTTGCGGCGCTCGAGCGACTCGAGGTCATCGCAGACACGTTTCTCTCGATGAACGCGCCAGTCCAGTGCGCGCTTACTGTATGGCTCGAAGGCCGCGAGGCGATTCAGCGGCAGATTCGGGAGCGCGTGGCGGCCAACCTGGCCGAACTTGACGGGCAAATGGCCCGGCTGCCGGAGGTGAGCCGTCTCGAGGTCGAGGGCGGCTGGTACGCCGTGCTGCGCATACCGGCGCTTCAACCCGACGAGCGGACGGTTCTGGCACTGCTGGAACGCGGCGTCTGGGTCCACCCCGGATACTTCTTCGGGATGCCTCCCTCCGGCTGGCTGATAGTGAGCCTGTTGGGGCATACGGCTGAGTTCAAGCGCGGGGTAAGCGAGTTGGCCGACTATCTCCGCGCCTGCAGAGCATCCTCCGCTTCCCCGCCTTGATCTTCCGTAGTCCGCATGCCCCTGTTCCAGGTTGCATAAAGATACCAGGCAAGCCACGCGAGAGGGGTCCACAAGTAGTACGGCGACGTTATCTGTACATTTGCGAAGACCTCAACCAGCGCAACTCCGGCAATCAATCCCAGCGGGAGAAGCGAGCGCCGCGAGTCCGCCGCGCAATAGATTCCAGCCAGAACGGCCGGAAGCAGCATCGATTCGTCGTAGAAGAAGGCATAGGGCGCGCAGACAGCCGAGACCAGAAGCACCAGCAGGCCCTGTTCCATCCATTTCCAGCGGTCGCGCCGCGTCTGGAAGTACCAGACCGCCCAAACGCAGCTTGCGGCGGCGGGAATAAACTGCAGCCAAACTGCGTTGCGATCAATGAAGAAACGGAAGCACTCGCTCAGGGTAGGGACGAAGAGATGCAGAATGTTGTTTGAGTGAGACAACTGCGCATACTCAGACCAGGCATGGCGATCAAGGTACTGCGTGAGGGCGCAACTGGCGGCGAGTGCGGCGGCAAACCCGGCGAGAACGCGATACGACCTTCGGCTTGCCATCCAGAGCAGCAGCGCCACGGCGAAAGACAGAAACAGATGCGGCTTCAAGACGCAAGGTAGAAGAATCGCGCCGGCAAGCCATGGCCTGGATTGGTGCCAGTAAAGAAACAGTACGACTGAGAGCAGAAGAAAAATGCTGATTTGGCCGGCCATCAGACAGGCCAGCGTTGGAGCAAAAGCCATGCCTATCCAGTGGTAGCCACTGGGTGGAGATCCATGAAGGCGCCAGAGAAGCCCGATCGACGCCAGAAGACCGGCAAGCAGGACCAGCAACCAGAGGATGAGGCCAGTCTTTGGGCCGACATATCCGAGTGGTAGCACAAGAAGCAAAACAATCGGCGGGCTCAGCGTGATCCTGGGCTCGTTGCCCTCGAATCCCGCCGCACGCTCACGTTGCAGTATTCCCGCAAAGTCATAGGGATTGGCGCCGTGAGCCAATTGCTGCCCAGCCGCCCAATACTCGATGAAATCGCGCTCGCTGGCGTTCTTGTCACTCAGGCCGACAATATAAACTCCGAGCCCGAAACACAGACCGGCAGCAATGATGCCGGCCGCTGCAAGGACACGCCACGGGTTGGCCTTCATTGACTGGCTCCGATTTCCTCCGCGTGCCTCCGCTTGAATCCGGTTGCGCAGAGATACCATGCAAGCCATGCAGGCGCAGTCCAAATATAGAAATTTGAGAAGAGCTTGCAGCCGCTCATGAGTTCGGCCTCGATTACCACGCTGGCAAGGGCGAGCACTGCCAGCAAAGGCCGGATCTGGGTAAGATACGCGCCTTGCAACAAGGACGGTATGGCGAGACTCTCATCGATAATCCAGCAATATGGCGCCACGAGAATTGAGACGAGCATCAACAGGCTGCCGTCTTTCATCCAGTCCCATGTGTGGCGACGGGTGAAGAAGTAGCCCAAAGCCCATGCGCAGCCCAGGGCAGCCGGCAGAAATTGCAGCCACATTGCCTGCGGTCTAAGCAAGAGGCGAAGCATGATGCTCAGGCACGGAATCGGCTCTGTCTCGATTCCATAGGTGTGCATCATTTGCGCGTACTGGCTCCATGCCGCCGGGTCGATGAAATACACGGCCACGCAACTGGCGGCCATGGCTACCGCCGCTCCCGCCAGTATCTTATAGCTCTTCGAAAGAGCTATCCACGCCAGCAGCACAACGCCGAAGACCAGAAAGAGGTGAGGCTTCAGCGCGCAGAGCCATAGGGAGATTCCAGCCAGAAATTGATGTGTGCGATGCAGGCGCAAAAAAAGCACATACCCCAGCAGCGCAAACAATGAAGTCTGCCCCATCGACACGCAAAGCAGGGCTGGCGCAAACGAAAACCCCAGCCAGTGCAGGCAATTTCTGGGGCTTCCGTGCATCCGCCAAAGCATGAGGACCGAGCCAAGCAGGCACCCAAGCAATACCAGGGACCACAAAAACGCTCCGGCCCGCAATCCGATAAAACCTAGGGGATAGGCAATAGCCATCGCCCAGGGCGGGTTCCGCATGAGGCCGACTTTGAACTTGGCGTCAAGCCCCGCACCCTGCTCAATCCGTTGCATTGCTCCCGCATCAAACGGATTGGCGTGGTGAACGAGCTGCTGGCCGGTGGCCCAATAGACTACGAAATCGCGTCCGCCTGCCAGCTTGCCTATCATCGGCAATACACAAAGAAATAGAATGGTATATGCAAGCATCAGTCCCGTCACGCCGGCAATCGACAGATCTGCGATGTCGTACTTTGGCCGAGGTGAGGAAAGTACCGTATTGTCTGCCATGGAGGCTATTCTACTTCTGTTTCTGACAGTTGCGCCGTTCCCATGCAGAATCAGGTTCTTCCCCTGCGCCCGATTTCCATGTGTTTATACGCATGCCGGACAGCATCATGCCATGTTTCAAAGCCGCCAAACTCTTGCTCGCCCGCAGCGCGCCATCCCTGATGCGTCCTGAAGCACCTCTGCACTGTTCTATGTGCTACACCTTGAGGCCATGTATACGAGACCAGCCTGCCCAACTTATACTGTATACATATGTTTACACCAGGCTGCGTCTCTCAGTTTGAAGAATTTGTTTAAGTTGTTGATTTATTACAATCAATCTTCTGCCATTATGAATGGCACGACACTTGCTACGTAAGGGTCGTCCCCGCCTCAGGCTGGGAAAATCAACTTACGGAGAGAACAGAAATGAACACTATGCTTCTCAAGCTGTATGTGAAGTTCCAGGACCTGATGAGCCGCGAAGAAGGTCAGGATCTGGTCGAGTATGCCTTGGTCGTTGCTCTCATCGCTTTCGGTGCAGTCGCCGGCATGAAAGTATTGGCCTCAGGCCTCAACAACGCGTTCACGACCATCAGCAGCACGCTGGCCAACAGCCTGTAAATCCGGGGCAATCAACCGTCAGGTAGTATGCACACGCGGCTCGCAAGATCCGCCATTGGAGGGCACTCAGATGTACAGCGTGCTTCTCAGGCTGTATGTGAAGTTTCAGAATCTGATGAGCCGCGAAGAGGGCCAGGATCTGGTCGAGTATGCCTTGGTTGTCGCTCTCATCGCTTTTGGCGCAGTTGCCGGGATGAAAGTACTGGCTTCGGGCCTCAACAACGCGTTCTCAACCATCAGCACCACACTGGCACATGACCTCTAACCTTTGGCAATACATCGCCAGGACACAAAATCGAATGCTTCCTCGGGAGAGGTATTTAAGCCAAAGCTAGTCCTATGGCGCCTCTCGCCGGCAACGATCACACTCCCTCACTGCAGAATGAGATAGCCGTATGCGACCAGGTACTGAAGTCTCACAGTAGATCGTCGTGCTGGAGAACCGTCAGAATCCGGTCGAATATGTTCTCATTGTTCCTCCGATTGCCTTCGGCGGCATTGTCGGCATGAAGGCTCCGGCAATTGGTACTCGCACCGCGTCCATTAAGATCGGCACGGCGCTCAGGTCCAGTATTAACCAGACCCTGCCATAAAGGGGTCTACGCGCCACATTTGGCCGCCTTAGTTGCTGTGGGGAGAGATACGCTTGGCAATGTCCTTGCCGCCGCGTTCTCTCCCTCGCTTTTTAGGCTGCGTCTTAATGTCGCAATCATCCTTCTCTTGGCCGTCGCGCTAGTCTCAGGCGGCCGAAAGCGTTGAGAGTAAAGTTGAGCATGAATCGAAAGAGGACGAATCAGGTTGGTCTTGTCTGCATACTCCTGGCCAGCGGGATTTCCATCTTGTGGGGCTCCTCTATAGGGCCAGCGGCGAATCGGTGGGTGGATTTTAAGTCAGTTTATTACGGCACGCGCTGCCTGCTTGAGCATCGCAACCCCTATAAAGTAAGCGAACTGGAAGACGTTTATCGAGTCGAAAGCGTAAAGAACCCGTCTGAGCCCATCCAGAACCACCTTGGCGTAACGTTATACGTGAACTTACCAACCTCATTCATCTTCGTCGCTCCCTTTGCATTGCTGCCCTGGGGATCCGCACACGTCCTGTGGTTGACTATTACAGCCGGAGTTTTCATTCTTGCCGCCCTGCTGACGTGGAATATTGGAACGAGTTATGGAACCAATATTCCTCTCTTCCTGATGTGCATCTTACTTGCCAACTGCGAGGTTATCTTTTGTGCAGGCAATACGGCCGGAATCGTCGTAAGCCTTTGCGTGGTGGCAGTCTGGTGTTTCCTCAAGGAACGGTTTATTTGGGCAGGCGTTCTGTGCCTGGCGATCAGCCTCGCCATCAAGCCGCACGACGCAGGCCTGGTCTGGCTCTATTTCCTGCTAGCTGGCGGAATCTATCGGAAACGTGCGCTTCAAACCCTCCTTATTTTCATTGTCTTTGGTCTGTCAGCCTTCCTCTGGATTTCGCATGTTGTGCCGCATTGGACTGAGGACTGGCAAACCAATATGGCGGCCATTTCAGCGCACGGCGGCACGAATGACCCGAGCCTCGATTCGCTCACAGGCCGCTCCGGAGGTGTGATCGTCGATTTGCAATCGGACATCGTCGTTTTCCGGGACGATCCGCGCATCTACAATCTGGCAAGCTATCTGGTATGCGGAGCGCTCCTGCTGGTATGGTCGGTTCGGACCCTCAAATCACGCTTTTCGCGGGCGGGGGCCTTCCTTGCGCTCGCGGCGGTCGTACCGCTTACCATGCTTGTGACCTATCATCGGCCTTATGACGCGAAACTCCTGCTTATTACAATCCCCGCCTGCGCCATGCTCTGGGCCGAAGGCAGGCCGATTCGCTGGCTTGCGCTCCTGGTGACTACCGCTGGAATTGTGTTTACCGCCGATATTCCGCTGACCATTCTTGCAATTCTCTCCAGCGCCTTGCACGTATCTACTGCGGGGCTATCCGGACAGGTTTTGACGGTTGTGCTGACGCGGCCCACACCGCTTATTCTGCTGGCGATGGGCATTTTCTATCTGTGGGTATATATGCGACGCGCTGAGCCGGATATAAAATTCATTCAGCAGGTAGGCGAATGATCAACGGAAGGCGCATTGCGGTTGTCATGCCGGCGTACAACGCGGAAAAGACCTTGGAACAAACGGTGCGGGCGCTGTCCGATTTGGTGGACATCAAGATTCTTGTGGATGACTCCAGCAAGGACCACACCGCGGCTCTCTCGCGGAGTCTCGGCGTAGAGACTTTTGTTCACAACGCCAACTACGGCTATGGACGCAACCAACAAACCTGCTACCGCGAGGCCCTTGCCGCGGGCGCTGACATCGTGGTGATGGTCCATCCCGATTACCAGTACACGCCGTCCCTGGTCCCGGCCATGGCGGGCATGGTGGCCAGCGGCGTTTATGACATGGTTCTGGGTTCGCGGATTCTTGGAGCGGGAGCGCTGAAAGGCGGAATGCCGCTCTATAAGTACGTCGCCAACCGATTCCTCACCGCCATTCAGAATCTGTTTCTGGGAGTAAAGCTGTCGGAGTACCACACTGGATTCCGGGCCTTCTCACGGGAATTGCTCGAGACTCTTCCGCTGCTCGAAAACTCCGACGATTTTGTCTTCGACAACCAGATGATCGCACAGGCCGTAATGTTCAACTTCCGCATCGGAGAGATCTCCTGCCCCACCAAATACTTTCAGGAAGCCTCCTCCATCAACTTCAAGCGCAGCGTGAAGTACGGGTTCGGCGTCCTCAGCACCACGGCCGGCTTTGTAGCGCACAAATGGGGCATCGTTCACATTCCGCGCTTCAATGCAAACGGAAGAAAGATCACTCAACAGTACTATTCCGAGATTTCATAACGTTTCTGACAGAAGGTGAGCCAGAAGATGACAAGGACGCGGCAGATTGCACTGACGTGGATACTACTGGCTAGCGGAATTTCCATTTTATGGGGTTCGTGTGTAGGACCATCGGCGAATAAGTGGGTGGATTTCAGGGCGATTTACTATGGCACGCGATGCCTGATGGAACGCCACAACCCCTACAACGTGAGTGAGCTCGACCGTGTATACCGGACCGCGGAGGGAGAACGCCCTTCGGAATCCGCGCAGGCCCACCAGTCCGTAACGTTGTATGTTAACTTGCCCACCACATTTATCTTCATAGCTCCTTTTGCGATGCTACCGTGGGGATCTGCGCTACTGCTGTGGATGACGATCACAGCCGTACTTTTCATCCTTGCCGCCTTTCTTATGTGGGATATTGGCGCAAGATATGCGCCAAAAGTCTCCCTTTTGCTTATTTGCATCTTGCTTGCCAACTGCGAGATGATTTTCGGCGGCGGCAATACGGCCGGAATCGCCGTAAGCCTCTGCTTGGTAACCGTCTGGTGTTTTATCAAGGATCGGTTTGTGCCGGCCGGCATTCTTTGCTTGGCGATCAGCCTCGCCATCAAGCCCCATGACGCGGGCCTGGTCTGGCTCTATTTCCTGCTGGCGGGCAGGGTCTATCGGAAACGCGCTCTACAATCCTTTTTCATTACCGCTGTCATAGCCCTGTCAGCCTTTCTGTGGGTTTCGCACGTTGCGCCGCATTGGATGCAGGACTGGAACTCCAATCTTTCGACGATTTCGGCGCACGGCGGTATAAATGAACCGGGCCCCGCTTCCGTCACCAGCCGCTACGGTTATATGGTCATTGATCTGCAATCGGCCATCAGCATCTTCCGGGACGATCCGCGTATTTACAATCCGGTTAGCTATGCGATATGCGGAGCGCTTCTGCTGGTATGGATGGCGCGCACTCTCCGGTTGAGCTTCTCGCCATCGCGTGCCTGGCTTGCGCTGGCGACCATTGTACCTCTCACCATACTCGTGACCTATCATCGACCATGGGATGCTAAACTCCTGCTGCTCACCATTCCTGCCTGTGCGATGCTTTGGGCCGTGGGCGGCCCCATTCGCTGGATCGCGTTCCTAGTGACTACCGCGGGGGTTGTGCTGACTGCGGATATACCGCTGACAATTCTTGTGATACTCACCAGGGACTTGCGCATATCCACAGCGGGGCTGCCTGGGCAGATGTTGAAAGCTATGCTGATGCGGCCCGCCCCGCTCGTCCTACTGGCAATGGGCATATTCTATCTGTGGATTTATCTGCATCGCGAGCCAGAGAGAGGCTGAAAATGACCAGAACGCGGTGGGTGGCACTGACCTGGATCGTGATATGCTGCGGGCTCTCCGCTTTATGGGGCTTTTCTATGATGCGAGCCTCGCCTAACCTGATGAATGATTTCAGAGGTGTCTATTACGCCACGCGATGCCTGCTTCAACACGCCGACCCCTACAAACCAGGCGAGCCTCTGCGAGCTTATCTGGCAGAAGGAGTAGGCCACTCTATGCCCCTGGACGAACTCCGACGAGTTTTGGCGTTGTATATATACCTGCCAACCTCATTTATCTTCGTTGCTCCTTTCGCGATGCTGCCGTGGGGAATAGCGCAGGTGTTCTGGACAATTCTCGGCATCGGAAGCTTTATCTTTGCCGCGTTCCTGATGTGGGATTCAGGAGCAAGTTACGCGCCGGTAATCTCCTGTGGCTTGATCTGCTTTGTTCTTGCCAATAACGAAACTTTAATCCCATTCGGCAATATCGCGGGAATCGTTGTAAGCCTCTGCGTCGTGGCCGTCTGGTGCTTCCTCAAGGATCGGTTTGTCTGGGTCGGCGTTCTGTGCTTTGCGGCCGCCCTTGCCATCAAGCCCCATGACGCGGGCCTGGTCTGGCTCTATTTCCTCCTGGCGGGCGGGATCTATCGGAAACGCGCGCTGCAAACCCTGGCTGCCACTGCGGTCCTTGGTCTGGCTGCCATCGCGTGGGTAACGCCCATCGCGCCGCGCTGGCTTCCGGAACTGCACTCCAATCTTCTAGTGACTTCGGCGCACGGCGGGTATAGCGACCCAGGGCCTACTGCGGTCAATGGTCGCAGACCAGGTACGATCATCGATCTTCAATCAGCCATAGCCATCTTCCGCGATGATCCACGCATCTACAATTCGGTCAGCTATCTGGTCTGCGGCGCGCTCTTGCTGGTATGGGCGGTCCGCACACTCAAGGTGCGGTTCTCGCGAACGCACGCATTGCTTGCGCTCGCGGCTGTTGTGCCGCTCACCTTGCTCGTGACTTATCATCGGCCATACGATGCGAAGCTTCTGCTGCTGGCCGTTCCAGCATGTGCCATACTCTGGGCCGGCGGCGGACTAATTCGGTGGCTTGCGTTGCTGGTGACTTCAGCAGCGATCGTCTTCACGGCAGACATACCGCTGACAATTTTCTGGATTCTCACCAAAAACTTGCACATTTCCACAGCGGGACTCTCTGGCCAGATAGTTAGGGTCGTGGTGATGCGGCCCACGCAACTCGCCTTGCTGGCAATGGGCATCTTCTATCTGTGGATTTATCTGCGACGCGAGCCAGAGAGAGGCTGACCATGACAAGAATGCGGTGGGTCGCACTAACCCTGATACTGCTGGCCAGTGGAATTTCCATCTTGTGGGGTTTCTCGATTGGGCGGACCGCGATCGGATGGGTGGATTTTAAGACAGTTTACTACGGCACGCGCTGCCTGCTTCAAGGCTATAACCCTTACAAGGTGAGTGCGCCGGAGGATGTTTACCGGAGCATAGCCGGGGAATGTCCGTTTGAGACCACTGAGGCCCGCCAGGCAGTGGCGATGTATGTACACGTGCCTACCACGTTCATTTTCGTAACTCCCTTTGCGATGCTGCCGTGGGGGCCGGCACACTTGTTGTGGCTGACGCTCACCGCCGGAGTTTTCACTCTTGCCGCCTTCCTTATGTGGAATCTTGGGGCAAGATATGCGCCAAAAGTCTCCCTTTTCCTTATTTGCATCTTGCTTGCAAACTGCGAGATGATCCTTGGCGGTGGCAATACGGCCGGGATCGTCGTAGGCCTTTGCGTGGTCGCTGTCTGGTGCTTTCTTGAGAAGCGGTTCAGGCTGGTCGGCGTTTTGTGTTTGGCGGTTAGTCTCACTATCAAGCCCCATGATGCAGGGCTAGTCTGGCTTTATTTCCTATTGGCTGGCGGGGTCTGCCGGAAACGCGCGCTGCAAACTCTCCTCGTTACCGCTGTCCTGGGCCTTTCGGCCTTCGTGTGGCTTTCGCACGTTGCGCCTAATTGGATGCAAGACTGGAGCTCCAATCTGTCGGCGATTTCGGCGCCCGGCGGCGTCAATGAACCGGGCCCGGCTTCCTTCGCTGGCGATAAGGCATCTATGGTCATTGATCTGCAGGCAGCCATCAGCGTCTTCCGGAATGACCCGCGCATCTACAACCCAGTGAGCTATCTGGTCTGCGGAGCGCTCCTGCTGGTTTGGTCAGTTCGCACTCTCAAATTGCGCTCTTCGCAGACTGGAGCCTGGTTCGCACTCGCAGCCGTAGTGCCCATTGCCATGCTGGTGACTTATCACCATACATGGGATGCGAAGCTTCTGATGCTCGCCGTTCCCGCCTGCGCCATCTTGTGGGCTGAAGGCGGCCTGACTGGCTGGCTCGCGCTGCTGGTGACCTCTGCTGGGATTGTCTTCACCGGAGATATTCCGTTGACAATTCTCCTGATTCTCACCGGGAACCTGCACATATCCACAGCGGGGTTGCCCGGACAGATACTGACGGTTGTGCTGCTGAGGCCCACCCCGCTCATCTTGCTTTTGATGGCGATATTCTATCTGTGGATTTATCTGCGACGCGAGCCAGAAAGAGCCTAACTATGACAAAAACGCGGCGGAATGCCCTGGTTTGGATACTGCTGGCCAGCGGAATTGCCATTGCCTGGGGCTTCTCGATTGGGCAGACGCTGAATGGGTGGGTGGATTTCAGGGCAGTTTACTACGGCACGCGCTGCCTGCTTGAGCACCACAACCCATATAGCCTAAGTCAGCTTGAGCAGGTTTACCGGACCGAGGGCGGGGAACGTCCATCAGAGACCGTCGCGGCACGCCAGGCAGTTATTTTATATGTAAACATGCCCACGGCATTCATCTTTATAGCTCCCTTTGCAATGTTGCCCTGGGGGCCGGCACACTTGTTGTGGGTGGCGCTTACCGCTGGAGTTTTCACTCTCGCCGCCTTTTTAATGTGGGATATAGGTTCGAGATATGCGCCAAACATCTCTCTGTTTCTGATTTGCATTCTGCTTGCCAACTGCGAATCGATCTTTGGCGCAGGCAATACGGCCGGGATTGTCGTAGGCCTGTGCGTGATAGCCGTGTGGTGTTTCTTCAAGGAGCGGTTTATCTGGGCCGGTATCCTATGCCTTGCCGCAAGCCTGGCAATCAAGCCTCATGACTCGGGGTTGGTATGGCTCTTTTTCCTGCTGGCGGGCGCGCCTTACCGGAAGCGCGCGCTGCAAACCCTCCTGGTTACCGCTGTCCTCGGAGTGTCAGCCTTTCTCTGGCTTTCGTACGTTGCGCCGGGTTGGATGCACGACTGGAACTCCAATCTTTCGGCCATTTCGGTGCGCGGCGGCATCAATGAACCGGGCCCCGCCTCCCTCACCGGCCACTCTGCAGCGATGGTCATCGATTTGCAGGCGGCCATCAGCGTCTTTGAGGACAATGCGCGCATCTACAATCCAGCCAGTTATCTGGTCTGCGGAGCGCTTCTGCTGCTCGGTGCGATGCGCACGCTCAGGTCGCGCGTCTCCCAGGAGAGAGCCTGGTTTGCGCTTGCAGCCGTCGTGCCTCTTACCATGCTCGTTACCTATCATCGGCCATGGGATGCGAAGCTAGTAATGCTTGCGGTTCCCGCATGCGCCATCCTATGGACCAAAGGCGGCCGGACTCGCTGGCTTGCGCTCGTGATAACTACCGCGGGGGTTGTGTTAACCGGGGATGTTCCGTTGGCAGCTCTCACCATTCTTGCGGATAAGCTGCAAGTGAGTACGGCGGGGATTTTCGGCCGGATACTGACCGTTATGTTGAATCGGCCTGCCTCGCTCATTCTGCTGGTGATGAGCATTTTCTATCTATGGGCATATATGCGGCGCACGCCGGACCCTGCCGAGGCAGACCCCGGGGACACGGGAAAAATGCGGGCCTCGCAGATGCGAGCTTGAGCTGATTGGCATCCGAGAGGTCGCTTCGTGTGCTATCAATCAGGACGTCTTCGGCGCAGTTGTCTCGCTGAATGCTTCTGGCTCCCCGGGCGGATTGCCCGCGTTGCGCTTACGCGCCGGCCTGCCCCTCGTTTTGAGCAATTGCACCGTCCCGCACGTGGAACATCTCCAGGGATAGAACCCGAGCAAAGGAGCCAGCCTCTTGCGCAGGAATCCTTCCCTCTTGATCCGGCGGATTCTATAGCTCTTGCACTTCGTACAGATCATGTGCGTTCACTCCGCAAAGTTACAGACGGATGGAGAACTGACCATCATATACCTAATCGTCTAATGAATCGTCCAAAAATTGTGTCTCGAACAGAACTTTCGCCGCTCAAAGGGAATCGAAGGTAATTTAGCGCCAGTGTGCGGTTTCAAGCTGACGTGAGTAGCGCCCCGCTGTCTTGACGCGTCACTTGCTCGTCTGGTCTACTGCAATCAAGGTCATGCGCGCCTCAACCTCCAACGCGAGCTTCTCCCTGGTGCTGCGCATCGTCTTGTCAATTTCCGGCCCGCGAATTAGCAGCTCCAATGCGCACGCGGGAAGCGGAGCCTGACGAACCGAATTTAGCAATCCAGCATTATCCAGGCCACCCACCGCAAACGCGGCTGGTGGCTTTTCGCTTTTCATGCTTTCTTTCAAACCCCTCTTTCAATCAAGGAGAATCTTTTGGAATCTGTCACCCTCAGCAGCATCCAGGCGGCTCGCGCGCGCATCGGTGAAGCAATTCATGTTTCGCCTTGCCATCTCTCGCACCACCTATCCGAGTTGACCGGCCTGCCTCTTTACCTGAAGCTGGAAAACCTGCAGCGTACCGGCTCCTTCAAGGAGCGCGGCGCGCTGAACAAGCTGCTCACGCTGAGCGAAGCGGAGCGCTCAAACGGGGTCATTGCTGCCAGCGCGGGAAACCACGCTCAGGGAGTCGCCTTCCACGCCTCAGCCCGCGGCATTCGCGCCCAGATCGTGATGCCGTTGGCCACACCGCAAGTTAAAGTCGCGGCTACACGCGGCTACGGCGCCGAGGTTATTCTGCACGGCGCCAGTTACGACGAGGCCTGCGAAGAGGCTCTGCGTCGCCAGGTCGAAGAGGGTCGCACCTTTATCCATCCCTTCGACGATCCTGAAGTTATCTCCGGCCAGGGCTCCATCGGACTGGAGCTGCTTGAACAGGTGCCCGGACTCGAAGCCGTCGTTGTGCCCATCGGCGGCGGCGGACTCATTAGCGGCATCGCTTGCGCACTGAAAGAGACTAATTCAA
>Ga0224555_1001529_pt1 | contig 31449 bp, 33 predicted proteins | sample 714S23034metaG_FD_180687 | JGI IMG/M metagenome (GOLD analysis project Ga0224555, IMG submission 180687) | Peat soil microbial communities from Stordalen Mire, Sweden - 717 S2 30-34 | ecosystem: Environmental > Terrestrial > Soil > Wetlands > Peat | place: Sweden: Norrbotten County, Stordalen...
GACATTTAGAACTTCTCCGGACGCAACAGGGCGTAGACGAGATAGACAAGCAAGAGGGCAGAGAGGGCCAGTAGAATGACGTTTTCGATCATCGGCGGCTTCCTTTCAGGCGGTCGCAGCCGCTTACGTAGAGCAGGGCTGCGACGAGGAGTATGAGCAGGGTAAAGACGGCGACGGTGTCGGCCATGGAGGATCTCCGATCGAAGCAGGCTAGCAGAGTCCTATACACATCGCGTTCGTGCAAGGCACTACACACTTAACTCCGACGTTTTTCAGTAGAAAGCCGGGAGCTATGAGAAGTCAGTAGAGAAAGTATTAAGAAATCGTAAGTTCGTGGCGCAGGCGGTAGCCGACCCACGGCTCGCTCTCGATGTAGCGGGAGCTGTCGCTGCTGTCGAGCTTCTTGCGCAGCTGCGCGATGAGGACGCGCAGATACTCCGGCTGATCCTCGCCCGCAGGTCCCCAAATCTGGCGCAGAAGGAACTTGTGGGTGAGGACGCGGTTGGGGTTGTTGGTGAAGATGAGCAGGAGATCGAACTCCTTGGGGGTGAGATGGATTTCGGCGCCGCGCACGCGCACGATGCGCGAGGAGGTGTCGATGTATACGTCGCCGATGGAGATTTCAGCGGGAGTGGGTTCGTCGTGCGCGGTCTTGCGCAGGTTGGCGCGGACGCGTGCGAGGAGTTCGGGCATGCTGAAGGGCTTGGTGACGTAGTCGTCGGCGCCCTCGTCGAGTGCGGCCACTTTCATGGTCTCCTGTTCGCGGACGGAGAGCACGATGATGGGGGTATCGGCGATGCGGCGAATGGCGCGGGTGAGCTCGATGCCGCCCATCTCGGGCATGGCGAGATCGGTGATGACGAGGTCGGGAGAGACGGACCGGAAGAGATCGTAGGCCTCGAGGCCGTTTTTGGCTACGGTGACCTCGTAGCCGCTGCTCTGGAGTGATGTACGCAAGACGCGCGTGATCTGACGCTCGTCGTCGACGACAAGTATGCGCATGCTAACTGCTTTCGTGGGTGATGATGTGGAGATCGACATGCGGAGCCTCTGACATAAAGCGCTGCAGGGCAAAGATATAAAGGTATTTGCGCAAACCGTGGAGTGCCGAGTGACCAAAGATGGCCTGAGTGATCCGATGCTCGGAGACATAGGCGGCGGTGGTCGAGGGGATGCTCTTCCCGGTGAGATGGATGATCTGGGCTCCTAGATTGGTAGCGAATTGAAGGCTGGCGTCGAGGGTGCGCTTGCGTTCGGGGGCGTCGTCGCTCTTACTTTGAACGTGGAGGACATAAAGCTCCCCGTCGAGACCTTCGGCGAGCCGTGCACCGCGGGCGATGAGATCGCGAGCCTGCGCGCTGGCGCTGATGAAGACGGCAACTTTTTCAGTGACAGACCACTGTGGCCCGAGCTGCTTCCGTTTGACATAGTCGTCCAGGGTGCGATCGACGGCGCGGGTGACGCGATGCAGCGCCATCTCGCGGAGGGCGATGAGGTTACCACGGCGAAAGAAGTTGGCGAGTGCGCGCTCGGTACGATCGAGGGGATAGATATCGCCACGACGCATGCGCGTGACAAGGGCTTCGGGCGTGAGGTCGCTGATGACGATCTCGTCGGCACGGTCGAGCACCCAGTCAGGAATGGTTTCACGTACTGGAACTCCGGTGAGGCTCTGGATGCGAGGCGTGAGGCTCTCGACGTGCTGCACGTTAATCGTGCTCAGCACGTCGATGTTTGCGTCCAGCAGGATCAACACATCTTCGTAGCGCTTGGTGGTGCGGCTGCTGGCAATATTGCTGTGAGCGAGTTCGTCGATCAGCACCACCTGGGGTTTACGCGCGAGAATGGCATCGACGTCCATCTCGGAAAAGAGCGTGCCCTTGTAATCGATCTCGCGGAGCGGGACGTGTTCGAGCTTGGAAGCAAGTTCGGCTGTGCCCTTACGTCCGTGTGTCTCGATGACGCCAATTACTACATCCTCGCCACGCTGGCGGCGGCGAATGCCCTCGCTAAGCATGCTGAATGTCTTGCCCACGCCTGGAGCATAGCCGAGGAAGACTTTGAATCGCCCGCGGGTCTTTTCGGGCTCGGCAGCACTTAACCAGTCCTCGGGGCGTTTTCTTGGTGTGGAATCGGTCGGCAAGGTCGTACTATCTCCATGTGAACTCTCAGCGCTTTGTCTCAATATTCCGGTGGTCAGCGGCTGCGGTGATGCTGACGGGAATTGTAGCCGTATATCACCTCCGTCTGCACGCAAGCCAGACAACTGTGGCATTAACACTGCTTATGCTGGTCCTCTTCCTGGCCGCAAAGTGGGGTCTGCGCTATGCCGTTGCCACTTCGGTAGTGGCAACGGCTGCTTATAACTACTACTTTTTGCCGCCTGTCGGGACGTTTACCATCAACGATCCTCAAAATTGGCTTGCTATTTTTGCATTTCTAGCCGTTTCGGTGGTGGGAAGCCGGCTCTCAGAACGGGCGCGCGAGGAGGCAGAGGACGCCCGGCGCCGGCAGCGGGAACTCGAGGTATTGTATGGGTTGAGCCGCCAACTTTTGCAGACGGAGAACGTCGCGAGCTTGCTGAATGCAATCAGTCCGGCGATCATGCTGGTTACAAGAGCCGATGCGGTTGTGCTCTACCTGCTGGATGGAGACCGGCGCTACATGGCTGGAGACAGCTCAGCAATCCAAATGGATGACATTAGCTTGCGGCAGTTGGCCCAGACTCTGCCTGCTCCCGACAGCGTTGGACTGGAGGCGCGCGTGCCGCTCAGCGTTGGCGTTCGGCCGCGCGGTCTGTTGCTGATGAGCGGGGTGTCGCTGTCCGCCGAAACGCTGGAGGCGATAGGTGGACTGATTTCAGTCTCGATCGATCGTGCGCGCGCACTGGAAGATGTGACGCGCGGAGAGGCGTCAAAGGAGAGCGAACGGTTGCGGTCGCTGATGATCGATTCGATCACGCACGAACTGCGGACGCCGCTGACCGCAATCAAGGCCGCGGCATCGACTTTGCTCTTACCGAAGGCACTTAATCCAGAGGAGCAGCGCGAGCTACTGACGGTGATTGACGAGGAGAGCGACCGATTAAATCAGCTAGTGTCAGAGGCGGTCGAGATGGCCCAACTCGACACGCAAGAGGTCCACATGACGTTCGGGCCGATGTCGGTGGAGGAGCTTGTGAAGCAGGCGATGGGAGATTGCTCGAATCTGCTGGATGGCCGCGAGGTGAAGGTGGATCTGCCGCCGCTGCCGCCGGTAAAGGCCGATGCGGACTTCATTACGAAGGTGCTTACCAACCTGATCGAGAATGCTACCAAGTACTCGCCTGCGGGTAGCCCGATTTTTATCTCCGCGGAGAGCAGGGGCGAGATGATCAGCGTAAGCGTCGCGGACCGCGGCATCGGTATCGATCTCGCTGAACAGAGCTTGATCTTCGAGCGGTTTTATCGTGCCAGCGTTCCAAGCCAGCAGACCTGGGGAACAGGGATGGGATTGGCGATAAGCCGGGCGATCATCGAGGCCCACGGCGGTACGTTGTCCGTGACGAGCCGGTTGGGTGAAGGATCGGTGTTCAGCTTCACGCTGCCTGTTTTCGAGCAATAGTTTCGCAGGCCAGGAAGAATGGGCTGCCTAGCCATGAGACTACTGTATGCAAAGCCGGTTCAGGGATAAACTGGAGATGTGAGCGCTCCAGCATCGTTGTCCAATGAAATCCGCCTGAAGGTCCAGAATAAAGAACGTATAACGCCTGGCGACGCCCTGTGGCTATGGAAGAATGCCGGCGACGACGAACTGCGTGAACTTGCGCAGATCGTGCGCAAGCGGTTCCACGAGCCCACCGCTTGCACGTACATGTTAATGCGCATCATCAACTACACCAATGTGTGCGTGGCACAGTGTGACTACTGCGCCTTTTATACCCTTCCCGGAGAAGCAGGCGGCTACGTGCTGAGCGAGGCGCAGGTCTTCGCGAAGATCGATGAGTTACTAGAACTTGGCGGCGATCTTGTGGGCTTCAACGGGGGCTTCAACCCGCAGTTGCCGCTGGAGTATTACTGCGAGATGTTCGCGGCGGTGCGTGCGCGCTATGGCGATCGAATGGAGTTTTACGCACTAACGATCGCCGAGTTCATGTACCTTGCAGATCATGCAAAGCTCGACTATGCCACGACGGCACAGAGATTCAAGGACGCAGGCGTTCGCTGGATAACCGGAGGTGGATCGGAGATTCTCACCGAGGATTTTCGGCGGCGCCATAGCAAGTTCAAATACACGGTTGCTCAGTACTTCGAGGCCCAGGCAGCGATCGTGGCGGCTGGCCTCAACTCTTCCGCGACGATGGTGATCGGTTTCGATGAGAGCATTGAGGAGCGGATCGAGCATTTAGAGCGTACGCGTCATTTCCAGGATGAGGTTGGTGGGCTTGGAAGCTTTCTCTGCTGGACGTTTAAACCGTACTTCACTCCTCTCGGCAGCCAGCTTGGTGGGATAGAGATCAGCACGGCAGAGTATCTGCGTCACCTGGCGCTGAGCCGGATTTATCTGGATAACATACCGCGTATTCGCACATCGGTTCTCACGCAAAACGAGCGTGCGCTCGAAGGTCTTCTGTATGGGGCTGACGACTTCGATCTCCCGATCGAAGACGAGGTCACGCAGAAGGCGGGGGCCACGATCAACCTGCAGTTCGACAAGATTCTCGCATTCGCTCGCAGCCTGGGTTATACGCCGGCATACAGGAGCGTCGCGCGGGAGCGTTCCTCCTTGATTCCGACGTACTGAACTTCCGGCGTACTGGCTGGGGTTGTTACGGCCTCTTAGGGCCGAGCAGGACTTGTACGCCGACATAAGCAATCCAGCTTGGTTGGCTGTTGGTCGCGGTAATCGTCTGGAAGCTGCGGCCGCCCATTAGTAACAGGTTGAGCGTTTTTGCTTTGTTGAGGGCTTGGCGGCCGCCAAGCCCGAGCGTGGTTTCACGCTGTTTGGGATAGCCGGTGGCGAACTGTCCGACGCCCTGGCCCGGAGGGATGCGGTTGGCGTCCTGCTGGTCGTAGAGTTCGAGGTAGGCCTCGGTGCGGTCAGTGAACTCGTGGCCGATGAGCAGGCCGCGGCCCCAGCTTTGCGGCAGGGCGTGATTGCCGAAGTTGTAGCCCACTTCGCCGTCAAGGCGGATGGGGCCGATTCGACCGTTGATCTCGAGCGGAAGGTAGAAATTAGGGCCTGGGGCGACGAGTCCGCGGGGAACGGCGCGGGTGGGGTTGTCGAGGAATAGCTGCGGAAAGGTGGACACGCTGAGGTTCATGAGGGGCTCGGCGGCGGGAGAGTCATCGGGGACCGATGCAGGCTGGGGCTGATCGGAGTGATGATGGCCGAAGGCTCCAAGCAGGCCGGTGCCGAAACGATTTTTCAGCCAGGGATCGTTAGGGTGGTGCTCATAGAAGCGCCACTTGATGCCGGGTTGACTCTCGCCGAGGCCGCCGATGACCTGTCCGGGTATTGCGGGCCCGGTGGAAGTGGCGGGCTGTGGGCGGGTCTCTTCAATGGCGATGGGGATCTCGTACTTGAGCTGGATCCGGTCGCCGAGGCCGTAGTTGATGTCAAAGTCGGGCACCTGATAGGCACCCGAGGCGGGGTTACGCGCGCCTATCCAGCCGAGGTTGATCTCCCATTGCTGGTTGCCAGGTGTCTCGGGGTCGTCGGTGCGAAAGGGCGGGCCACCTTGCGCATACGCCGAAACCGCGAGGGTGGCTGGAAGGATGATGAACGCCAGAGTCGCCCAGCTAAGCCATTGAAGGCGCTGTCGCTGCCATCGAAGACGCTGCTTCTTCGGAAAGGGTAAGCGCGGCGACCTCAGCCTATCGTGGTTCATTGCTTCATATTGTATTTGTTGAAGCTTGAGCACCGGTGAAGGGAGCTCATTCAGGAGCGGCCGCCGGTTCGTGCGCGCCAGACGGCACCGGCGATCGGATCGATGACGCCATCCAAGGGCTGGATCGCTGGGAATTCCTTGCGTACAGTGGCGATCAAGGCGTCACGCACAGGCTGAACCTTCTCCATGATGGAGCCGGCAAATGCGACGGAGGGCAGCGTATTTTGCTCACTGGAGCCGGTCGCAGCGGAAGCCGATTGCAAGCGGCGGATGACCAGCCGCACGAGCCACGCGAGGTCCTCGCCCTGCTTCCGCAAGACCGCAGCCGCGACCTCATCACCTCGGTTTGCACAGCTCAGAATCACCTCGGTCAGACGGGAAAAGTCGGGTACGGGATGGCGGTTTGCGTACTCCACCAGAAGATCCAGGGAGGCAAGTTGCCAGAATTCGAGCACAGCGTCGAACAGGAGCGTCGACCGTCCTTCGTCTCTTGCGAGAAAGGCTGCGCGCAGGCCTTCGAGTCCAATCCTGTGTCCGGAACCTTGATCCGCCAGCGCCGGCCCCCATCCGCCTGCTGTCGTTAATGTTCCATCGGACGTCCGGCCTGCGACGTTCGAACCAGTTCCGGCCAATACCAGAACGCCTGCTCCACCTTGAAATGCGGCGTCGAGAGCAATCTCGACATCACCGATGAGGATCAGATCCCCAGCGACTCTGGCTGCGATGGATTCGCGGAGCCAGTCGCTGACCAGCGGAACAGTCTCACCAGCGGCGCCAACACAGGTGCGGGTGATGGAGTCCATCGAGACGCCGCTGCGCGTGCTCAGCTCGGCAAGGGCCTCTTCGAGGTTTGCCGTAGCTGTCTGTGCGTCCGTGCGCAGACGCTTGATCGTGCCGGTGCGTACTCTTGCGAGTTCGCGTGTCTCGTCGGCCAGGACGTAATCCGTTTTAGTGCCACCGACATCAAGCGCCAGAAAAAAAGCCATGCGTTCAGTTACTCCGCAAGTACAGCCTTGGTCGAGTTTCGCGGGTGGTCCACGTCAATTCCATTATTGATCGCCATCCAGTACGAGAGCAGTTGCAGCGGAATTATCTCGCAGATCGCGAGCAAGGGCTCTCGCATCTCTGCGACGTAGACGGTGTGGTCTGCCAGTTCGCCGATCAATTCGTCTCCCACATTCGCGATGGCAAGAACACTTGCATCTTGCTCTCGCATGTCGCGCATCAGTTGAACAATCTTTTCATAACGCTGGACAGAGTCGGCATCCGAGCGGTCGACGGTGGCGATCATCACCAGCGGCGTTCCTTCTGCAACGAGCGCATTTGGGCCGTGCTTTAGCTCGCCGCTCGGATAACCCTCCGCATGCAGGCAGGCCGATTCCTTGAGCTTCAGCGCGCCCTCGCGTGCGATGGGATAGTGAATTCCGCGGCCGAGAAACAGGAAGTTCTTTGCGTCTCGATAGTGGTGTGCTACGCGGTGCATTGCCTCATCCCAGCCTTTTAGCTGCGCTTCAATCTGGCCGGGCAACCGTGCGACCTCGGAGAGGCGGAGCTTGAGCTCTGAGGCCTCCAGCGCATCGTGTGACAGCGCGCTCATCAGCGCGAGCAGATATAAGTTCAAGAGCTGCGCTGTGAAGCTCTTGGTTGCTGGGATGGCTCGCTCGCGCCCGGCGGCGGTAGGGAAGGAGACCGTGGCCTCGCGCTCCATGGTCGAGTCGTCTACATTCGTGATGGCCAGGGTCTCATGTCCAACCAGATTTGCCTTGCGCAGGGCTGCAAGGGTATCTGCCGTTTCGCCAGACTGCGATATGACCATTACCGCGGCGTTGATGAGTGCTTTCTCTGAGCGGTAGCAATACTCGCTGGCGTACTCCACATCGACTGCGATGCCGCTCAGGTCCTCTACAACCAGTTCTGCGAACAGGCCTGCGTGACGACTGGAACCGCTTGCAGCAATCACAAGCTTGGTCTGCACTCGCTTGAGCCATTCCAAGACTGCGGCGCAGTTCTCGATGCGGAATTCCTCGCCATCCATATAGCGTTCAATGGTCGCTGCAAGGGTGGCGGGCTGTTCATAGATCTCACGCAACATCCAGTGAGGAAAAGGGGCTGGGTTGTTTGATGCGGACACGAAATGGTCTCTCCTCACTGAAATGATCATTCAGTGTGATGCGCTCAGAATAGAGTACGTTTTTAATGATGCTGCAAGAGAAATAATTGTCTGTTATCGTCCTTTGCGGGCTACACTCAGGCTGAATCCGATTCATATGTCCACCAAAACTGATGTACGCACCGACCGCATTATGAAGGGCCAGGACCGCAAGAATAGGAATCGATGCTTACGACAATCACCGCACGCAGATTACTAACTGACACTGGACAGGTTGACTATCCCGTAGTGTCGATCGAGCATGGCAAGATTGTCAGCGTTGAGGGGGGAACACCCAACGGATCGGCGGATACGTTGACGGCGGCCTTCTTCGATATTCATGTTCATGGTGCGTGCTCGCACGACTTCATGGCGGCGACTCCGGTGGAGATTGCAGCGGTGGGACGGTTTCTGGCCAGCCGTGGTGTCGCGCACTATCTTCCGACGACAGTGACTGGGCCGATCGATCCGACATTGCGGGCGCTGGAAACTCTGGCAGACGCGATCGAACGCCCTCGGGGGCAAGAGTCGCTGGTTCCTGTAGCAGTTCCTGTGGGCGTTCATCTGGAAGGGCCGTTTGTTTCCCATGCAAAGCGAGGTGTGCATCCAGAGGCGAGTATTCGCGAGCCGAACGTGGAACTGTTCGACCGATTCCAGCAGGCAGCGCGTGGAAATATTCGATTGATGACTCTTGCACCCGAGTTGCCGCATGCGCTGGAGTTGATTGAGTATGTGACGGCTGCCGGAGTTCGCGTAACGATTGGGCACAGCATGGCAACATCGGCCGAGACGCTGGCAGCGATCGCTGCGGGAGCGACGAGTTCCACGCATCTGTTCAACGCAATGCGTGCGCTGGATCATCGCGAGCCCGGGATTGTGGGAACGATTCTGGATCGTGAGGATGTGTATGCCGAGGCGATCTGCGATGGGGTGCATGTGCATCCTGCGATCATTCGGCTCTGGCTCAAGGTAAAGGGCGAAGAGCGGGCCATCCTGGTGACGGACGGGATGTCGGCGACGGGGATGCCGAACGGAACGTACACCCTTGGAGATTTTTCTGTCGACGTGAAGGACGGTGTGTGTCTCTCCGGAGAGACGCTGGCCGGCAGCGTGTTGACGATGGATCGGGCGGTCGCGAATGTGCAGCGATTTACTGGGACCTCGCTCGGCACTGCGGTTCGATTAGCCTCGCGCAATCCGGCACGCATGATGGGGATGTCGCATCTCACGGAGATGGCGCCGGGAACTCCTGCCAACTTCAATGTTTTCGATGAGGCTGGAGATCGTACGGGAAGCATCTTCCACGGGCGGCTGATCGAGTAGTCGCTGGTGAAAGACAGCGATGCAGTTGCTGCGCAAAGTATTTGGCCCATCTCCGGTGCAGGAGATGGGCCGATTCTTTTTGGCGGTGTTGGATGGTTAGATCTCGACGGGTGGAATGTAGCCGGGTAATGAGGCGAAGCGCGGCTGATGAATCTTGTGGCCGCTGAGTGCGAAGTAGAGCAGGTAGGCGTAACAGAGCAGAACGATGATGAAGCTGTGCTGATAGCCGAACTTGTCGGCGAGAAGACCCTGGATCTCGGGGATGATGGCGCCGCCGACGACCATCATTACCAGGATGCCCGAGCCTTGGCTGGTGAACTTGCCGAGTCCCTTGAGGGATAGTGGGAAGATGCAGGGCCACATGACGGAGTTAAAGAGACCGCAGGAGACGATGGCCCACATGGCGAGGTGGCCGTGGCCGAAGATGGTTGCGGTGACGAGGACCAGGGCGGAGACGGCGACCGCTGTGAGTGCTCGTTGCGCGCGGATGTAGATGAGCGCGAATGAGCCGATGAAGCGACCGACCATCGCGCCTGCCCAGTAGAGCGAGACGTAGGCGGCTGCCGCTGCGTGGGAGAGGCTGCCCATGGAGGGCTGGCCGAGGAAGTTGATGAGGATGCTGCCAATGGCTACCTCTACGCCAACGTAGGTGAAGATGGCGACTGCGCCAAGGCGGAGATGCATAAACTGCCACGCGTTGCCTTCGCCGGCGGAGGTGTTGGACTGCTTCTCGATCACTTCAGGAAGATGCACAAAGCGAGTGACGATGGCGATGAGGAAGGTGAAGACGGCGAGGATGATGTAGGGAACTCGCACGGAGCGGGCAAGCGCAGCTGTCGTCGCACCGGCGGCGATGAATATGAATGCGGCACCAACTTTGGGCGCGATGGTCGTTGCGAGAGAGTTCAAGCCTCCGCAAAGATTGAGGCGTGAGGCTGCTGTTTCGGGCTTGCCGAGGGCCCCGACGTAGGGGTTGATCGCGACCTGCAAGAGGGCGAGGCCACTGCCGACGACGAAGAGTGCGAAGAGGAACACAGGGTAGGAGATGACGATCGACGCGGGGACGAAGAGCAGCAGACCGAGGCCCATGGTCGAGAGAGCGGCGATGATTCCGGACTTGTAGCCGATGCGACCGACGATCCAGCCCGATGGCAGAGACATGACGAAGTATGCACCGAAGAAGCAGAGGTCCACCAGAAGTGCAAGCACATTTGTGAGATGGAAGAGGTCCTTAAAGTGGGGGATGAGGATGTCGTTGAGCGCGGTGATGAAGCCGATGCTGAAATAAAGCGCGACCATCAGGACCATTGGAAGCACGTAGCTCCCTGACCCTTCGCTGCGAACGGATGCGCTTGCATCTCCTGCGGTTCCAACAGCCATGCATGTCTCCTGCCTGTATCTATTTATACGGTGTGTACTGTGAGGGCTTTTTCCTGGAAGCTCTGGGTGGCCAGCACAATGACGCGAGTGTATAGCTAGCCTGGCTTGGATGGGGGCTCTGGATGGCAGAAGCACCGCCAGGAGAGCGCGCAACAGGGCACACTCCCCTCGGCGCGTTCGGCTGCGGTGCCCGGAAGCACCTTGGATCGCACCGCTGGCCGTTTCGCGGTCGTCGCAGCGACCTGATCAAGCTGCTCTGGTTCGATGGATACGGCCTTTGCCTGTTCTCGAAGAAGCTTGGCCAAGATATCTCAGGGATGCTCGAGTACCTTCCTGCCAGCTTCAAGGTGATCCGTCATGCACAGCCCAGGATGTGCCGTGCTGGATGAGGCCGCATCCAGCACGGCAGCGGCACCTCGCACATTTCCGCGGCAGAGAAGATCGCGATGGGCATGGTCTGTGTGCGGCCGGCTTTTGGGCACTTGCCCGCCGCGCGCAGAGTGCAGACCGGAGAGGCCGATTGCTGCATCGCCACATCATGTGTTGCGCGGATACTGGGGCTGGGATTTATCCCGCTCGTTAGCCGCCGTTATGATCTCGTGGTGCATCGACGCCACTTGCATCTGCCACAGGTCCAAGCGCTGTTTAACACACTTGCTCTCGCCGCGTTCCGACGAGAGTTGGAACGCATCGGCGGATACGACACTACCATCACAGGCCGTCGCTTGATGTAACTCCAGTGGAAGTAGTTTATACGCCTATCAACACGCTGGACGCCTTCACAATGGCGCTGACCATGTCGCCATCCTTCAACCCGAGTTCCGTGGCGCCGTCCCTGGTGATGGACGCAACGACAGCCGTACCGCTCGGCAGTTCGATCACCACCTCGCAGCTCACCATACCGGCTTGCAACTTTGTCACCTTGCCGGCCAGTTGATTCCGGGCGCTCAACTTCACCCCCTCCACGCCTTTTCCAATCATGACTTCGGAGGCCTTGATGACGGCATAGGCCGGTTGGCCTTCCTTCAATTCCAACGAGTCGACGCTCCCATTGGTGATGATCGAGGTCACCGTTTCTCCGCCCTGCAGGATAAGAGTAACCTCGGCATTTACAGCTCCCCTGGTGATGGATTGGATCTTCCCTGCAAGCACATTCCGCGCGCTGATTTTCATTTCTCTCTCTCTTTCTCGAGAGCCGTCAAGCGGTCTCTCGTGCTGCAACGCAGGCAGGCATCTTGTTGTTCATCACCCACCTCGCTATGGCGCACGTCTGTGGAACGAAAGCGCTAACAAGCGGCGTCCAGTGTCGCAATTGTAATGGCGCGCGCGCCTCAATGCTGCAGTTCGCCAGAGAGACATTCGCGTGCGAGCAAGTCCAATAAATTGACCCTATCTTTGAAACCTGTCAGAATATGCTAATCTTGGGGTTTTTGCACATTGTGCAGTGCACGACCACCTCCAGCTCTCTTGCGATGCCGAAGCACTATTGGGCCTGCTCGATAGCTCTGATCCTATCCGTTCCTTGAGAATGTTTCCGCCTGTACGGGAAAGGGGGATGATATGTCGAAGGATGATGAAGTCTCCCAGCAGGAACCGAGCCCGCAATCAATCAGCCGCGCGCACTCTGCCCTGACCGGCATTTACGAGATATCGAAGGCACTTACGCGCCCCGCGCGAATGGAGATGGCGCTCTCCAAGGTTATTAATCTTCTGGCCAGTTTTCTGGAGATGAACAATGGTCTGATCGCGCTTCTGGATGAAGAGGGCGAAACCACAACGGTGGTCGGAGCCGGCTGGAGTGAAGCCACCGCGAAGGAGTATTTTGAACGGCTTCCAGAACAGGCCGTCGGGCAGATTGTCGTCTCCGGCATGCCGTTGATCGTGCGCAACCTCGCAGAGAGTCCTCTGTTTACGGATTGGAGCGAGGGCGTAGCCGCGGGAGAGCCAAAGGCCTTTGTCGGTGTTCCCATCAAGGGAGAGAACCGCACCATCGGGACGATCATGATCGAGCGGTGGGTGGGGCATTCGCCCCATACGCTGGATGAAGATGTACGCTTTCTGACCATGGTTGCGAACCTGGTTGGCCAGGCGGTGGCATTGCAGACACTGGTAGCCAGGGATCGCGAACGGCTAATGACCGAACACTATCGTCTTGAAAAGGAGTTGGAACAGCGGGCCGATGCAAAGCATGAAGGAATCTCCTGGATTATCGGAGAGAGTTCTGCAATCCGTGAAGTAATTGGTAAGGTCCAGCAGGTGGCTCGCTGTAATCTGCCTGTTCTGCTGTGTGGCGAGTCGGGCACTGGCAAGGAGCTGTTTGCGCGCGCGATTCATGAGTATTCTCCGCGCAAGAGTCAGCCATATATCCGGTTGAACTGCGCCGCGCTCTCGGAGACCGTGCTGGAATCGGAACTCTTCGGGCATGAGCGCGGAGCCTTCACCGGCGCCGTGGGACTGCGCAAGGGGCGTTTTGAAATGGCGGACGGGGGCACGCTGTTTCTGGATGAGATTGGTGAGATCTCGCCGGCCTTTCAAGCCAAGCTCCTGCGGGTCTTGCAGGAAGGCGAGTTCGAGCGCGTCGGCGGCAACCGCACGATTAAAGTGGATGTGCGCCTGGTGGCTGCCACCAACCGGAATCTCGAAGCGGCCGTGCTCGCGGGCGACTTCCGCTCCGACCTCTACTATCGCATCAGTGTGGTGCCAATCTTCCTTCCGCCTTTGCGGGAGAGACCCGAAGATGTTGGACTGCTGGCCCGTGAATTCCTTCGCCGGTTTAACAAGGAGCATGGTCTTTCGCTTACATTGTCACAGCGTGCAACGGATGTGCTTAGTTCCTGCGACTTCCCGGGCAACGTACGCGAGTTGGAAAGCTGCATACGACGCACCGCAGCTCTAGCCAAGAGCTCGATCATTGTGGCGGAGGACTTCGCCTGTAGCAACGATAGCTGCCTCTCAATGGTGCTGGGAAAGAGCCTGAATGATGGTCGCATGCACAAGAAGGGCTACTTCGAGCTTCCGATTTTAAAATCCTCTGCCACCCACGCCGCGCCACCGCGGAACGCCGTAGAGCTGCCCAGATCTGCTTTCGAGAAGAATGGGCAGCCTTCTCAACAGACGGAGACAGTGGACGCCTTCGATGGGGGTTCCAGTGATTCGCAGGAGCGCAGGCGGCTGGTGGAGGCCATGGAGCAGGCCGGATGGGTGCAGGCAAAGGCAGCGCGTCTGCTCGGGCTAACGTCGCGCCAGATGGGCTATGCCTTGCGCAAGTTCAGCATTGAAATCAAGCGCTTCTGAACCTTCGTCGACTCAGGATTCTTCCCTGTACCGCGCTCTCCACTCCCAAACGTTCCAGCCCCTTGCCATCGCCGTTCGCTGGCGCCTACGCCCGTTCCCACGGGCATGGGGAGCGTGTGCCGGTCGGGCAGCTTCGATGGCGGCTTTCAGACAATCACGACACGCCGGAGCCGGAGTGTCGTGATCTCGACAGCAGCGGTTTCCACTAACTCGCTATATTTCATCGTTTTGTGGTTTGGCTATCCGGTTGCATCCAGCCATGGCATTACCCGCAGTTGGAACAAACCACCACGGGGGAGCAATGGAATCTGGCGAGCAAAAGACGATCGCGCTGTTGCGGGTGATGCAACCGGCAGGGCAGGAGAATGGCGGCAAGGGCTGCGGCTCCAAGGGCTCCAAAGGCAAGTCGAGCTGCGGTTCCTCCGCCGGACAGGGCGATCTCTCTCCCGAAATATGGGAGAAGGTCAAGAACCACCCATGCTATAGCGAAGAGGCGCATCACCACTATGCGCGGATGCATGTGGCCGTCGCTCCAGCCTGCAATATCCAGTGCAATTACTGCAACCGCAAGTACGATTGCTCGAATGAATCGCGACCCGGCGTGGTGAGCGAGCGGCTGACCCCCGAGCAGGCAGCAAAGAAGGTGCTTGCCGTTGCCTCCACGATTCCGCAGATGACCGTGCTGGGGATTGCTGGACCTGGTGATCCATTAGCCAATCCAGAGAAGACCTTCAGGACCTTTGAACTCGTTGCGAAGACGGCCCCGGACATCAAGCTCTGCCTCTCCACTAACGGGCTCATGCTGCCCGACTACGTGGACAGGATTGCCGCGATGAACATCGATCACGTAACCATCACGATCAACATGATCGATCCGAAGGTGGGAGCGAAGATCTATCCCTGGGTCTTCTACAACCACAATCGCTACACGGGCGTTGAGGCAGCACAGATCCTGAGCGAGAGGCAATTACTTGGGCTGGAGATGCTGACCGCGCGGGGCATTCTCTGCAAGGTGAATTCGGTGATGATTCCCGGCATCAACGACCATCACCTGGTTGCGGTGAACAAGGCGGTCAAATCGCGCGGCGCCTTCCTGCACAACATCATGCCGCTGATCTCGGCGCCGGAGCATGGCACATTCTTCGGGCTGAACGGACAGCCCGGCCCCACGGCGCAGGAGTTGAAGCTGCTGCAGGACTCCTGCGAGGGAGAGATGAACATGATGCGGCATTGCCGCCAGTGCCGCGCCGACGCGGTTGGGCTGCTGGGCGAGGACCGCAGCGCGGAGTTCAGCACCGAGAAGGTCATGGCCATGGAGGTGGACTACGACCTTGCCAGCCGCCAGGCCTATCAGGAGAAGGTGGAAGTGAAGCGCCAGGCGGTGGTTGCCGCCAGAAACGTGGAGCTTGCCACGCTGGCCGGCGAGCGCAGCGATATTTCCATCCTGATTGCGGTCGCCACCAAGGGCGGCGGACGCATCAACGAACACTTCGGCCACGCCAAGGAGTTCCAGATCTACGAGGTCAGCACGGCGGGCAGCAAGTTCGTCGGGCACCGCAGGGTCGACCTCTACTGCGAGGGCGGCTACGCCGAGGAGGACAGCCTCGAGACCGTAGTCCGCGCCATCAACGACTGCCATGCCGTCTTTGTGGCGAGGATTGGAGGCTGCCCGTGCGAAGGGCTCAAGGCCGCTGGAATCGAGCCCGTCGATCGTTTTGCCCTCGAGTACATCGAGCAGTCCGCGATTGCCTACTTCAGGGAGTATCTGGAGCGCGTCCGCAGCGGCGAGGTGGAACACCAGCAGCGCGGAGATGCGGACATTCGCCAGGGAGCGCTCATCGCCTGATCGGCAACGAGCGCCCCACCAGATTCAGGATTCTTATCAACCGGAAGGAGAAACAGACATGGCGTACAAGATTAAGGAATCTACTTGCGTGGGCTGCTCAGCCTGTCACGATCAGTGTCCCAATCACGCGATCGTTGAGAAGAACTTTGTCTTGAGTATCGACCCAACGAAGTGCACCGAATGCATTGGCTTCTTCTCGGAACCACAGTGCGTCGCGATTTGCCCAATCCCGAGAACCATCCACATCAACCCGGACGTACCGCGTTTCCAGATGGCGGTGTAAATGGCCATGGCAACCCAGGTGAATACGCAATTGACGCCATCGGCAGAGTCCTTCATCCGCAGGCTCTACCGGTTTGCCGCGGGACCGGAGGCTGGGTTTGAGTTCAAGGTAAGGCCCGGCGGATGTTCTGGTTTTGCTGCGGAGTTCGATCTTGTCGGAGGTCCTCGATCGGACGCTTTTGTCTGGGAGCACGAGGGCCTGCGAATCTTCCTCGACATCGAGAGCCATCGGTTACTGGATGGAGCGACGGTGGATTTTGTCGAGACGCTTTCGCACACGGGATTTGTCATCAAGACGCAGGGCGCAGTTCCGGCGGTATGTGCGCCAACCTCGCAACTGGTGTCGATTGAATCGATGGTGCGGCGTTAATGAAATCGGAAAGGAGGATTGACGATGACTCATGATGCGGAACAAGCTCTGGATTGGCAGGGGTACGAGGTCTGTTGCGACGGATGCGTTCATCACGAACTGGCGGATGAACAACGCTGTCAGCAGAATCACATCTGCGTGCAGGACCGTTCGCCATCGAGAATCGAGCAATTCTTCAAAACCAATCCTTGCCTGGCCAACGAGTTCCTCACCCACCCTTATTTTGAAGTACGTGCTGCAGCCGCCAAATTTGCAGATATCTTCTATCTCACCTCGTTACTGAACGATGTCGATGAAACTGTTCGCTGGCACGCAGCACTTCGGTTGCCACGCCGTTTTCTGTTGCGGCTCCGCGAGGATCCACATCGCGAAGTACGCGTCCGTGTTGCCTCCCATGTCGAAGGCGAAGACCTGGTGCCGATGATGTCGGATCCCGACTACTACGTGCGCCAAGTGGTGGCACAACGCATTGGGGTTCCGTTGCTGAAACACATGATGGACGACCCGGATCCCGAGGTGCGTCGTGTTGTGGCGCAGCGAATCGCCGTGGAGTGGCTTCCGGAGCTCATCGACGATCGAGACGGGACGGTTACGCTGGCGGTTGCCGAACGGCTCACCCCAACCCAGTTGTTGCCGCTGCGATTCCATTCCGACTTCCGTGTTCGTTACGAGGCCGCCGGAAGGGTTCCCCTCAGCGCTCTTGCCGCAATGCAGGAGGACGAAGACCCCATGGTACGAGAGCGCGTCCTCGAACGGCTGGCTCAGCAGCACACTGCAACGGCGGGCGAACATTTGGTGATTGAGATGAACCCAGCCAAGTGGGAAGGGAGGCGCTGAGATGGCAACTATCGTTCGCGACAGCGAGATTGTGGAGCTGAATGGACCGCCATTCTTCGAATACGGAGCGAAGGTTCGCTCGCGTTACGTGGTGCGCAATGATGGCACCTTTCCGGGCAAGGAGATCGGCGAAGTTCTCGTCAAGAAAGGCGAGGTTGGTTATGTGGTCTCTATCGGGACCTTTCTGCAGCAGTTCTACATCTACGGTGTCGAGTTTCTTGGAACGGGATACCGCGTCGGCATGAAGCGCAAGGAACTGGAGCTGGTAGAGATTATTTCTAACGGAGGGACAGCATGAGCGCAGCCATTGATCCACGCTTCGACTGGGGCCAGAAGGTGCTGGCAACCGAGGACCTGTTAAACGACGGCTCGTATCCGGAGCAGCCAGCCGGCGCGCTGCTGGTGCGCAAGGGAGACACGGGCGAGGTCGTGCAGGTGGGCAAGCATGTTGACTCTGGAACGATCGTCTACATGGTCGAGTTTGCATTGAACAAAGTGGTCGGATGCTTTGAGGCAGAGTTGGTGCCGTTGGAACCAATGGGAGCAGCAGGATGAAGGTAATGATTCGCAGAAACCAGGCCGGTGTTCTATCCGCATATATCGCCAAGAAGGACCTTGAGGAACCGATCGTCGAGGTGGAGAAGGCGGAGATTTGGGGCGGTCTGGTGAAACTGGCAAATGGCTGGCGGCTGGCGCTGCCTGCAATGGATTCAACAACCGTACTGCCCATCACCGTGGAAGCACGGAGGCTTGGGGAAATGGAGATATAACCATGAATACAGCAGCGATCAATTCCATCTCTGAGAGCATGGCCGCGGGCAATGCCATCCCCTATCTTGGACCAGGCGTGCTTGCCTTGGGCAAGGTTGGGCAGCAGCTGCCCGGTTCCCACAGCGCTTTGGTAGGGCACCTTACGGCCAAGACCAGTGTGCCGCACAAGATCAGAACCAACCTGACGGCAACGGCGCAATTCATCGAGAACTTCAAACATCGCAAGACCGTGAACAATGCCATGACCGAAGCCTTCAATATGGAGGCGCAACCTACGGCCCTGCATACTCTGTTCATGAACCTGCCGCACCTGCCGCTGGTGGTCCATGCCTGGTATGACGACCTTCCACAGAAGGCGCTGCTCTCACGCAGCGACTGGGGCATGGCACAGGGTGTGAGCCAGGCGGAGCACTATGGCAACTGGGTCAACTACTTCGAAGCCGACGGAAAACTTGCCGGAGTCGAGGCGTCGGGGCATGAGAGCTGGACGACGCTGCTCTATCAGCCGCTTGGCTCCGTGTGGCCGGCGCGCAACTTCCTGGTCTCGGACTCCGACTTTGTCGAGGTGCTGACCGAGATCGATATCCAGACCCCGATTCCTGAGTCGGTGCAGCAACTGCGCAAGGGAAGGAGCTTTGTCTTTCTCGGATGCCGGTTCTCGACGCAGATGGAGCGCATGTTTGCGCACCAGATCATGAAGCGCTCGTCGGAGAAGCACTGGGCCGTCCTGCCCGAGGAGCCGACCCGCAATGAAGCGCACTTCCTCGAGCAGTTCAACATCGAGCGCATCGCCATGCCGCTCAGCGAGTTTGTGAGCGCCTTCCAGACAAGGCAGCTAGTGCACTGATGGAATGCGACGACAACCTTCGTCGCATTCACTACACCGCACGCAACTTTGTAGGGTTCGACACAGGGAAGCAGACAAGCAACACGCTGAAATCCACCATATCTAAAGGGGTTTCCTGCTTTTCGAGTTTGGCACGGTGATTGCTTCATGTAAGAGCAACGCAGAGTGCAAAGGCCGAAAGTCAACGAGGCATTCAAGCCAGCAGCAGTCAAGCCAGCATCCGTACACCGACAGCAACCCGGACACACTGGTTCGCGCTGCGTCGACAAGAATCTGGATCTATCGCAACCGGACGACCGAAACGAAAGAGCGAAACAAGGAGGAGCGAAAATGGCAGCATTACGGCAAATTGCGTTTTACGGCAAGGGCGGAATCGGTAAGTCAACCACGTCACAAAACACCTTGGCCGCGTTGGCCGAAATGGGACATAAGATCCTTATCGTTGGTTGCGACCCCAAGGCTGATTCAACCCGCCTGATCCTGCACGCCAAGGCGCAGGACACCATTCTCAGCATGGCCGCGGAGCTGGGCAGCGTGGAAGACCTCGAACTCGATCAGGTCATGAAGACCGGCTACAAGGGCATTCGTTGCGTCGAGTCGGGCGGACCGGAGCCAGGCGTTGGCTGCGCCGGCCGCGGCGTCATCACCTCAATCAACTTCCTCGAAGAGAACGGTGCCTACGAGAACCTTGATTACGTCTCCTACGACGTGCTCGGGGACGTAGTCTGCGGTGGCTTTGCAATGCCCATCCGCGAAAACAAGGCGCAGGAGATCTACATCGTCATGTCGGGCGAGATGATGGCAATGTACGCAGCCAACAACATCTCGAAGGGCATTCTGAAGTACGCCAACTCGGGCGGCGTTCGTCTCGGCGGCCTGATCTGCAACGAGCGTCAGACCGACAAGGAGCTGGAGCTGGCCGAGAACATGGCGAAGAAGCTGGGCAGCAAGCTCATCTACTTTGTGCCTCGCGCCAATATCGTTCAGCACGCAGAGCTTCGCCGCATGACGGTGATCGAGTATGCGCCGGACTCCGAGCAGGCAATGCACTATCGCACGCTGGCAGAAAAGATCCACAACAATGTCGGCCAAGGTGTGATTCCCACACCGATCTCCATGGACGAGCTTGAGGAGATGCTGATGGAGCATGGCATCATCCCGAACGTCGACGAGTCCCTGGTGGGCAAAAAAGCCGTCGAGGCCGTGGCCTAAGAAGCATACTTTTCAACTGGCGTCGGGCTGTACATGGGACCGGCGCCAGATTTGTCTAATCCATTGTGAGCGAGGTGTGGCGTGAGCGAAAACGTGACCGTTGAAGAGATCAGAGAGCGAAATGAACAGCTTATTGGGGAAGTCCTTGAGGCCTATCCCGAGAAGTTCGCGAAGAGACGCGCCAAGCACCTTGCCTCCTTTGACGAGGCCAAAGGCGAGTGCGGAGTCAAGTCCAACATCAAGTCCATTCCCGGCGTGATGACGATTCGCGGCTGCGCCTATGCCGGGTCAAAGGGCGTCGTCTGGGGTCCGATCAAGGACATGGTTCACATCAGCCATGGTCCGGTTGGCTGCGGGCAGTACTCCTGGGCCGCCCGCCGCAACTATTACATCGGGACCACCGGTGTGGACTCCTTTGTGACGATGCAGTTCACCTCGGATTTCCAGGAGAAGGACATTGTCTTCGGTGGCGACAAAAAACTGAGCAAGATCATTGATGAGATCGAGGAGCTCTTTCCGTTGAACAAGGGAATCTCGATCCAGTCCGAATGCCCGATCGGACTCATCGGAGACGATATCGAGGCGGTCTCGAAGGCCAAGGGCAAGGAGTACGGCAAGACGATTGTGCCGGTCCGCTGCGAAGGCTTTCGAGGAGTTTCGCAGTCACTCGGCCATCATATCGCCAACGACTCCATTCGCGACTGGGTCCTCGACAAGCTGGGAGACAAGCCTGCACGTTTTGAGAGCACGCCCTACGATGTGGCCATCATCGGCGACTACAACATCGGCGGCGATGCCTGGTCCTCCCGCATTCTGCTCGAGGAGATGGGCCTGCGCGTCATCGCGCAATGGTCGGGCGACGGAACCATCGCCGAGCTCGAAGCCACGCCCAAGGCCAAGCTAAACATCCTGCACTGCTACCGCTCGATGAGTTACATCTCGCGTCACATGGAGGAGAAGTTCGGGATTCCATGGGTGGAGTACAACTTCTTCGGACCAACCAAGACTGCCGAATCGCTGCGCGAGATCGCCGGTCACTTCGACGACACGATCAAGGAGGGCGCAGAGCGTGTGATCGCCAAGTATCAGGCACTTACCGACGCGACGATCGCGAAGTATCGTCCGCGCCTCGCAGGGAAGAAAGTGATGCTGTTCGTCGGCGGCCTTCGCCCACGCCACGTCATCGGGGCCTACGAGGACTTGGGCATGGAGGTGGTCGGCACCGGCTATGAGTTCGGGCACAACGACGACTACCAGCGCACCACCCATTCCATCAAGGACGGCACGCTGATCTACGACGATGTGACCAGCTTTGAGTTCGAGAAGTTTGTCGAGAAGATTCAGCCGGACCTGGTCGGCTCCGGGATCAAGGAGAAGTACATCTTCCAGAAGATGGGTGTTCCTTTTCGGCAGATGCACTCCTGGGATTACTCGGGCCCATACCACGGCTACGATGGATTCGCCATCTTCGCCCGTGACATGGATATGGCAATTAATGCACCGGTTTGGCGGATGACCAAGACACCCTGGTAGTCAGCCAACCAAATATCTTCGAGGAGGATGAGCGACATGAGTCAAAATGCGGAGAAGGTAATCGATCATTTCGAATTGTTCCGTGGGCCGGAGTACACGGAGATGCTCGAGAACAAGAAATGCATGTTCGAAAACCCTGTTCTGCCCGAGGAGTTGACACGGGTGACAGAGTGGACCAAGAGCCAGGAGTACCGCGAAAAGAACTTCGCACGCGAGGCTCTGACCATCAATCCTGCCAAAGCCTGCCAGCCACTCGGTGCCGTCTTTGCAGCATTGGGATTTGAGGGGACACTCCCATTCGTTCACGGATCGCAGGGATGCGTTGCCTATTACCGCAGCCACTTCTCGCGTCATTTCAAGGAGCCCACCTCGGCCGTATCTTCTTCGATGACCGAGGACGCAGCGGTCTTCGGCGGCCTCAACAACCTCATTGACGGAATGGCCAACGCATTCAGTCTCTATAAGCCGAAGATGATTGCCGTGTCGACGACCTGCATGGCCGAGGTCATCGGCGACGATCTCAATGCGTACATCAAGAACGCCAAGGAGAAGGGATCGGTCCCCCAGGACTTTGATGTTCCCTTTGCCCACACTCCGGCCTTCGTCGGCAGCCATGTGACCGGCTACGACAACGCGCTTAAGGGAATCATCGAGCACTTCTGGAATGGCAAGGCCGGAACGGCGCCCAGACTGGAGCGCGAGCCCAACGGCAAGCTGAACTTTATCGGCGGCTTTGACGGCTATACGGTCGGCAACATGCGCGAGATCAAGCGGCTCTTTGACCTCATGGGCGTCGAGTACACCATCCTGGGCGACAACAGCGACGTCTGGGACACGCCCAGCGATGGCGAATTCCGGATGTACGACGGCGGCACCAGGCTGGAAGACGCAGCAAATGCGGTGCACGCGCAGGCAACCATCTCCATGCAGGAGTTCTGCACCGAGAAGACGCTGGACCTGATCGAGGCCCGCGGGCAGGAGGTCATCGCCTTCAATCATCCGATCGGGGTGGAGGGCACGGACCGCTTTCTGATGGAGGTCTCGCGCCTAACCGGCAAAGCGATTCCTGCTTCCATCGCAAAAGAACGTGGACGACTTGTTGATGCAATTGCCGATTCCAACGCCCACATCCACGGCAAGAAGTTCGCTCTCTACGGAGACCCGGACCTGACGCTCGGCCTGGCGGGCTTCCTGCTGGAGCTCGGCGCGGAGCCAACGCACATCCTCTCCACCAACGGTGGCAAGGAGTGGACGCAAAAGGTGGAGGCTCTACTGGCGAGCTCGCCTTTCGGCAAGAACTGCCATGTGTACGCCGGGAAAGATCTATGGCACATGCGCTCACTGCTCTTCACTGAGCCGGTCGACTTCCTGATTGGAAACACCTATGGGAAGTTTTTGGAGCGCGACACAAAAACGCCGTTGATCCGCATTGGCTTTCCGATCTTTGATCGTCACCACCACCATCGTTATCCGGTCTGGGGCTATCAGGGCGGGCTCAACGTCCTGGTGACGATTCTGGACAAGATCTTCGATCACATGGATGCGACCACCAACGACGTGTCGAAGAACGACTACAGCTTCGACATCATCCGCTAAAGCACGTTACCCCGGAGTGAGACGGAGGGGCCGATGAGTGATCTCCACGCGAAGGTGCAGCAGGTCTTTGACGAGCCTGGCTGCGCCACGAACCAGGCGAAGCCCACCCGCGAGCGCAAGAAGGGCTGCAACCAGTTGCTCGCTCCCGGTGCGGCAGCGGGCGGCTGCGCCTTCGACGGCGCCAAGATCGCGCTCCAGCCCATCACCGATGTGGCGCATCTCATCCACGGGCCCATCGCCTGCGAAGGAAACTCCTGGGACGGGCGCGGGTCGAAGTCCTCCGGCTCGCAGCTCTACCGCACCAGCTTCAGCACGGACATGACCGAGCAGGACATTGTCTTCGGCGGAGAGAAGCATCTCTACAAGGCCATCCAGGAGATCGCCGGGAAGTACAACCCAGCGGCGGTCTTCGTCTACCAGACCTGTGTCTCGGCGATGATCGGCGACGACCTCGAAGCCGTCTGCAAGGCCGCCGCAGCCAAGCTTGGCAAGCCGGTCATTCCGGTGAATGTCCCCGGGTTTGTTGGCTCCAAGAACCTCGGCAACAAGCTCGCCGGCGAGGTGCTGCTCGATCATGTCATCGGGACCGAGGAGCCGGAAGAGACAACTCCCTACGACATCAACATCATCGGCGAGTACAACCTCTCGGGCGAGCTGTGGCAGGTCAAGCCGCTGCTCGACGAACTTGGAATTCGCATCCTCGCCTGCATCTCCGGCGACGCGAAGTACCACGAGGTGGCGCGCTCGCACCGTGCCCGCGCCGCGATGATGGTCTGCTCCAAGGCGATGATCAACGTGGCGCGCAAGATGGAAGAGCGCTACGGCATTCCGTACTTCGAGGGATCGTTCTACGGCATCGGCGACATGAGCGATGCCCTCCGCAATATTGCCCAACTACTGGTTGACCGCGGAGCGCCGGCGGAGCTTCTAGCCCGCACCGAGGTTGTCATCGCGCGCGAAGAGAGCCGAGCCTGGCAACGCATTGCTCCCTACCGGCCAGCGCTTCTGGGCAAAAGCGTTCTGCTCTTCACCGGCGGCGTCAAGTCCTGGTCCGTGGTGGCGGCCCTGCAGGAGGCGGGTCTGGTCATCACCGGGACCAGCGTGAAAAAGTCCACTCCGGGAGACAAGGAGCGGATCAAGGAGCTGATGAAGGAAGATCCGCACATGTTCGACGATCTGAAGCCGCGCGAGATGTACAGGATGCTGAAAGAGGCCCAGACCGATATCATGCTCTCCGGCGGCCGCAGCCAGTTCGTTGCGCTCAAAGCCAGGATGCCGTGGCTCGACATCAACCAGGAACGGCATCAGGCCTACGCCGGATACGAGGGCATGGTGACGCTGGTACGCGAGATTGAGAAGGCGCTCTGCAATCCCATCTGGGAACAGATTCGTAAACCCGCTCCGTGGGAGCACGCCGCCATGGATGATGAGCTTGCCATCCATATTGCATAGGGACAGCCAAATGGCCAAGGTGATTGTCAGTCAAAAGCGCTGCACGGTGAATCCGCTCAAGATGAGCCAGCCCATCGGTGCGGCACTAGCCTTCATGGGGATCGAGGGTTCGATGCCGCTGCTGCACGGCGCGCAGGGCTGCACGTCCTTCGGGCTGGTCTTGTTCGTGCGCCACTTCCGCGAGGCCATTCCCATGCAGACCACGGCCATGAGCGAGGTTGCCACCGTTCTGGGCGGCTTCGACAACGTGGAACAGGCCATCGTCAACATCGCCAATCGCTCCAACCCAGCGGTGATCGGCATCTGCACAACCGGTGTCTCCGAGGTCAAGGGCGATGACCTGAAAGGATTTCTCAAGCTGGTCCGCGCCAGCCACCCCGAGCTCGGCCACATCGCTCTGGTTGATGTATCCACGCCGGATTTTCGCGGAGCATTTCAGGATGGCTGGTCCGCTGCCGTCACCCGGATGGTGGAAGAGCTGGTCGAGGTCCCGTTGATCGAGACAAGATTTTCACGCCGCGTCAATGTTCTTCCTGGTTGCCATCTCACGCCGGGCGATCTCGACGAGCTGCGCGATCTCTTCGAGGCCTTCAGCCTGGATCCGTTCTTCCTGCCCGACCTCTCCGGCTCGCTCGACGGCCACATTCCGGCAGAGTTCACGCCCACCACCCTCGGCGGAATCAGCCTGGAGCATATCCGCAGAATGGGCTCGGCCTGCTGGACCGTGGCCATCGGCGAGCAGATGCGCGGAGCGGCCATCACGCTGGAGCATCGCACCGGCGTTCCCTACAAGCTCTTTGACCGGCTCACGGGCCTGGCCGCAAACGATGAGCTGATGAGTTTTCTGTCGCAGATCAGCGGTGTTCCCGTGCCGCGGAAGTATCGCCGTCTGCGCAGCCAGTTAGTGGATGCAATGCTCGACGGGCACTTCTATTTTGGCGGAAAGAAGGCCGTCGTTGCCGCCGAGCCCGACCTGCTGGCGACCCTCACGCACTGGCTGCACGAGATGGGTTGTGAGATCCAGGCGGCGGTGACCACCACCACCTCGCCGGTTCTCGAGCACCTGCCCACGGAAGAAGTCCTTATCGGCGATCTGGAAGACCTTGAACTGCGGGCGGCGGGGGCGGACCTCATCGTGACCCACTCGCACGGACGCCAGGCTGCCGAGCGGCTCGGAATTCCATTCTTCCGCATCGGGATTCCAGTATTCGATCGCCTCGGCGCGAACCATCAGGTGACGGTGGGATATCGCGGCACCCGCGATCTGATCTTCAGCGTCGGAAATCTCTTTCTGGCGCACGGTCATGAACCCACGCCTGAGACCTGGCTGCCGCCGGCGCAGGAAGCCAACCCGCTGGTTTCCCTCAAGGTTCCATAGTCATCACACGAGTTGTTCGGGAGGAAGATGAAAATAGCATTTGCAACACAGGATTTGAAAAACGTGGATGCTCACTTCGGATGGGCGAAGAATATCGCGGTCTACGATGTCACGCCCGATGATATTCACTTCGTTACAACCTTCGAGTTCAATGGGAATCTGGAGGAGGATGGCAACGAAGACAAGCTTGGTCCCAAGCTGGCAGCCATTGAGGACTGCGCGATTCTCTATGTCGCCGCAATTGGCGGCTCGGGAGCGGCGCGGGTCGTGGCCAAAAAAATTCACCCCATCAAGGTTGCGGAGCCGGAAGCAATCGATGGAATTCTGCTGCGGCTCCAGAAGGTGCTCAGCGGAAATCCACCACCGTGGCTGCGTAAGACGCTCAACAAGAACACAGAACGCACGCTGGATTTCGAAGACGAGGTGGTCCATGGTTGAGACGACAGATCAAACCGCTGCACCCGCCGTGCAGGGCTTTCTTAAGGAACTGATCAAGCAGTGGCGCGCGCAGGACCTGCATGGATCGTGGGACAAGAAGAGCGATCTCGATCTGCTCGAACCCTACATCCTGACGAAGGAGAAGCGCCGTGAGATTCCGATCATGAGCGACCCCGATCCAGAGACCCTGTGGCGCATGGAGCTGTTCTACAACGCTGTCGGCCTCACCATTGAGCGCGCCACCGGCGTTATGGTCTCGCCCCTCTTCCGGCTGCACCACGAGGGTTTCGGACGCCTAGTGCTGACCGCAGGGCGGCTGATCGTCCTCAACAAGAACCTGCGCGACGTCCACCGCTTTGGCTTTGACAGCCTGGAAAAGCTGGAGGCCGAAGGCGAAAAACTGGCAGCGGCTGGCGTGGAATGGATCGAAAAGTATCCGGAAGTCGCCCGCTATTGAGGGAGGAAGGTACAACCGAACAAACCATTCTTTGCAGGCTGAGGGAGCGTAAATGGAAGCGATGGAAACAGCAACGCAGGCAGTATCGCGCGATGGTCGAGTCTGGGAGCCATCGTATCTCCTCGACATCGATCCGAAGGTCTGCATCGGCTGTGGCCGCTGTTTCAAGGTCTGCGGACGGTCGGTGATGATCTTGCAGGGCCTCACCGAGGACGGCGAAATCGTCTCTCTGGATGAGGATGAAGAGGTTGAGCGCAAGATCATGACCGTCGCGGACACCGGCGCGTGTATCGGCTGCGCGGCATGTTCGCGGGTCTGCCCGAAGAACTGCCAGACCCACGGGGCAGCGTAGGAGACGCGCCATGACACCAATCGCACTGTACACGCGCCTGAGCCAATCGCAGGTGTCCTCCGCATGGGATTCCTTCGATGCGCACGTGCTGGCGTCGATCTTTGCCATCACTGCGGCGGAGTTCGATTCCGGCGGTTCTCTCGCGGAGGGTCTGGGTATCTCGGGCAAAGAGCTTCGGGGCATCATCGCAACCTACTTTCCCGGCGCTGCCAACATGCTCGAATCCTTCGGTCTGGATCGCGAGTTCACGATCGCGGACGACGAGCAGTCCCTGCGCAGGCTGCTGCTCCGCTCCCGCACCACTGCGGCTCCGATCAGCTCCGTCTTTGCGGTCCTGATTGCCCGCAGAGCAACGCGGCCAAATCATCTCTGGCAGGACCTCGGTCTGGTCAACCGCGGCGAGTTGTCCGCGCTGATGCTGCGCCACTTCGCTCCGCTGGCGCTGCGCAACCAGGGGGACATGAAGTGGAAGAAGTTCTTCTATCGCATCATCTGCCGGGATGAAAACTCCCGCATGTGTGTCGCGCCATGCTGCTCGGAGTGCAGCGACTTCGAGGTCTGCTTCGGCGACGAATCCGGCGAGAGCCTGCTGGCTCAAGTTCGTCTGCATCTGGAGGCGTCCGGATTGGTCCCTGTCGATTCGATTGTTGCAGGATGAAGCAAAGCTAACAGGTCGGGAATACGACAATGTCCCACAATTCTCCGCTGCGGCGCGGGTAACCCCTGTATTTTCAGTGAATTCTATTTGGCGCGAAACTTGCACTCCTATTCGCTAAACCGAACTTGGGAGGGGCAGATGATTGAATTGACTGAAACTGCGGTTGACGCCTTACGATCTGTGATTGAAACCACGTCTACGCCTGTTGTGGGTCTTCGGCTTTCGGCCCAAGCCGGTGGTTGCTCCGGATATCAATATCAGATGGGGTTGGTGGAATGCGCCGAACCCGGAGATTTCTCCTGCGAGAAGCGCGGACTCAACATCTTCATTGACCCAGACAGTGTTGTTCTGCTCGCCGGTACCACGATTGATTTTGTCGATGGTCTGGAGGGTTCCGGCTTCTCCTTCGACAATCCCAACGCAAAGTCCACGTGCGGCTGTGGAAAGTCCTTCTGCTGATGGGAAACGCCGGAGGAGACAAACAATGACAGAGATGCGTTCAGCCCGTCCATGGGTCTATCTGGATAACAACGCAACCACCCGCGTGGATTCTCGCGTTCTGGAAGCAATGCTGCCATTCTTCCGCGAGCACTTCGCCAACCCATCTTCAGAGCATTCCCTGGGCACAGCAGTGGCCGAGGCGGTAAAGGTTGCACGCCGCCAGGTTCAAACGTTGATTGGAGCCGCCTTCGACAAGGAGATCGTTTTCACATCCGGTGGCAGCGAATCCAATAACGCCGCAATCTTCTCGGCACTCGAAACCCAGCAGGGTCGAGATGAGGTTATTACCTCCACGGTCGAACATCCTGCAATCCTTTCCGTGTGTGACCATCTGGAGCGAACTGGACGAGCAAGAGTCCATCGAATTCCAGTTGATCGCGATGGTCTGCTCGATCTGGATGCATACCGGCGCGTCCTGAGTCCCAGCACCGCGCTGGTTTCAATACAGTGGGCCAACAATGAGACCGGCACGCTGTTTCCTGTCGAGAGATTGGCGGCCATGGCACACGCGGACGGAGCCATCTTCCACTGCGATGCTGTTCAGGCAGCTGGCAAACTCGACCTGCAGGTGCAATCTACCCAGATCGACATGCTCTCGATCTCCGCGCACAAGATGCACGGGCCCAAAGGTGTGGGCGCTCTCTATATACGCAACGGCGTCCGGGTTGCGCCGCTGATTCACGGCGGACATCAGGAGCGCAGGCGACGAGCCGGCACGGAAAACTCAGCCGCAATCGTGGGCTTTGGCGTAGCCGCAGAATTGGCGGCGCAAATACTGCCGTACGAGACGCCGCGGATTGCCGCGTTGCGCGACCGGCTGGAGCAGGGAATTCTGCGCAACATCCCGGGAGCAATCGTTATTGGCAGCAGGGACAATCGCTTGCCGAACACGCTGAACATAGCCTTTGAAGATGTTGAGTCCGATTCCATTCTGATGCTGCTCAACCGGGCTTCGATCGCCGCCTCCACGGGGTCGGCCTGCAGCTCCGGGTCCATGGAGCCGTCGCACGTATTGCGCGCTATGAAGGTGCCCTTCGCATATCTGCGCGGTGCGGTGCGCTTTTCCTTTTCGCGTGAGAATTCTGAAGACGATGTCCATTGCGTGCTGGAGGTTCTGCCGCAATTGGTGAAAGACCTTCGACTCACTATGGTTCCTCTGGAGGCTGCCTGTGACTACGCTTAGAAAAATCGTGATCAATGATTCCACCCTGAGAGATGGCGAACAGGCGCCGGGCGTCTCCTTCACGCTGGACGAGAAGCTGGCCATCGCGCTGGCCCTGGAGCGCGCCGGGGTCGAGGAGATCGAGGCGGGAACTCCGGCCATGGGCGTCGCCGAGGTCGAGGGGCTGGCCGAGATTGGCCGCGTCCTGCGCACCTCCGAGCCCATCGCCTGGTGCCGCATGACCCGGGCCGATGTCGATGCCGCGATCCGGACCGGGCTCCAGCGCGTGAACCTCTCCATTCCGCTCTCCGACATCCAGATGTCGGCCAAGTTGAAGGCCGACCGCCCAGAGGTCCTCCGGCGGATCCGCGAGGTCATCTCCTACGCGGTGGATTGCGGCCTGCGCGTCGCACTGGGAGGCGAGGACTCCAGCCGCGCCGACTTCGACTTCGTGCTCACGGCCGCCGAGACCGCGGCCAAAGCCGGTGCGCATCGCTACCGCTTCGCCGACACGCTCGGCAGCATGGACCCATTCTCCGTCTACGACACCTTCCGCCAGCTGCGATCGCACTTCGACCTCGAACTCGAATTTCACGGCCACGACGATCTGGGAATGGCCACCGCCAACACGCTTGCGGCGCTTCGCGGCGGTGCCGCCCATGCCAGCGTCTGCGTTCTCGGCCTGGGCGAACGCGCCGGCAACGCCGCGCTCGAAGAGGTCGCCGCCGGATTGAGGCTCCTTCCCGGCACCACCAGCAGCGTCGATCTCTCGCAACTTCTGCCGCTCGCCGAGATCGTCGCCTCCGCCTCCCGCCATCCCATTCCTCCCGGAAAGGCCATCGTGGGCGCGAACGCATTCACGCACGAGTCCGGCATTCACGTCGATGGGTTGATGAAGGATCCATTGACCTATGAGGCCTTGTCGCCAAGTATGTTTGGGCGTCATCGGCGGATTGTGCTGGGTAAGCACTCGGGGATGGCGTCGGTTGCGGGCGCGCTGCAGGAGTTGGGACTGGCTGCGGATAAGCACCAGACAAGGCTGGTGCTGGTGCATATTCAGGAGCGCTCCATGCAGGCCAAGCGTGCCGTGAGCACGGAGGAGTTGCTCGAGTTCTACGCGCAAGTGAGCGGTGCAGCCTAACGCAAGGAATCGCCAATGGAGATGAGAGTATGAGCGTGCTGGAACAGCTTTCAAACCTTTCTTCCGCAGAAGAGTTCTTTGATCTTCTCGATGTTCCGTATGACCCGGCTGTGCTGAATGTTGCGCGGCTCCACATTCTGAGGCGCATGGGCGAGTATCTGAGGGATTCGCCTGCCGCGCCGGAGGAAGAGACGGCCCGCGCTCACTTCCGGGCTCATCTCGAACATGCGTACGAGGACTTTGCACGATCTTCGCCGTTGAACGAGCGGGTCTTCAAGGTTCTCAAAGATGCTGTTCGGGTGAAGAGTCGGCCGCTGATCTCGCTGGCTGTCCCGGGCAAGGGCCAGGATGTTCGGTAACGGGCGCGTCGCCTGGGAGCTAATGCATGGAGGTAGGACATTTCAGCTCAACAGATAGGACAAATCTTCGCCCATGTACCCGCAGATCCCTGCAGGCTGTCCGCGGGGACCCCGGCTTGAAGCTGGCCGGAAGGTACTCGAGCATCTCGGAGATATCTTCGCCGAGCTTCTTCAGCGTGCCGCCGCACTCGGAACAGCTCTCTTCACTGGGGAGATGGGTATGCACTTCACGAGGCAGATGG
>Ga0224555_1001530_pt1 | contig 31444 bp, 35 predicted proteins | sample 714S23034metaG_FD_180687 | JGI IMG/M metagenome (GOLD analysis project Ga0224555, IMG submission 180687) | Peat soil microbial communities from Stordalen Mire, Sweden - 717 S2 30-34 | ecosystem: Environmental > Terrestrial > Soil > Wetlands > Peat | place: Sweden: Norrbotten County, Stordalen...
GGAGTCGCGGAACCACTTGAGAGCGATAAAGGCATGCCCGCCCCGCTCGGCCTCGGCCAGCGCCGCGCACAGCTCTTTCACGCGGGCGTCCATATCGGCGGGAATCACCGCCTCCTGTCCGTCGTCATACTCGTCGTCGTAGTGATGATCGGCCACTGCCCGCGGTGCGCGGATGGGGCGCGGCGCAAGGTCGCCGTCATCGCTGCGCTCAAAGTAGATGCGCACCTCGTCGTCCTCCGGCGACCACGTATCCGCCGAAGCGTTGCGGCGCTTGCTGCGGCCGTTTTCGCCGCATAACTCCACGATCGCCTGGTAGCCCGGAGGCGCCAGGAACTGCAGAGCCCGTGCCAGGCCTTGGTCGGGGGAAAACGCCAGATCGTTCAATGCTTGTTCAATAATCTCTTCCGCATCGGGTATGCTCAGGTTGCTGGCATCAACGCTGCTTGGTGCAGCTTTTTTCGTTTTCATCACTTTCTTCTCCGTATGCCGCAGCTCCCGCCTGCCGTGAACCCAAATCGTTACCTTCAACTTATGAACATTTTCCGGGGATCGATTGGGCCCTGCACGGCCGGTCCAAAAGTGCAGACCTAGCTTTAAATTCGTTTCATCGCGTGGGGTAAGCCGCAGCCCATTCGGGCGTTGGTCAATGTGTTCTTATTGATGGTTTCGCGGGCCATTTCCTCTATTGTTTAAACGAATGCGGCCCTTTGCATTTCCTGTTTCAATGGTTGAAGACCCAAGGTATTCTTGTGGCTATTAATGGATGAAAGCCACCTCCTGCTTCTCTCTTCAACCCTGAATGGATTCGGGAACAACTGTAGCTAGACCCTAAAGCTCAAAGCTATACATTTCACAGTGTAACCGATAATTCATTGGAGCGCTCTATCGAATTGAAATTGTTCACACGCGGCAACACCAATTTCCCAAAAAAGTTGCTCTACCTTGGTAATTCATTCCGTCGCCTGAATTCGTACAATGGGAGATATGCGCTCTTATTGGCACTTGCTATTGCTGTTGTCTTTGGCTTCCATCGGATTGCACGCCGTTGACTCGCCCTTTGACCTCGTTGGTCCAAAGGTCGACGTTCACGTGAAGCGCGGAGAGGTTACGCTGCCCATCAGCGAGGTGCCCAACCTGCAGCCCGGTGACCGGCTCTGGATTCATCCCGACTTGCCGGAGAGCCAGTCCACGCATTTTGTGCTCATCGTCGGATTCCTGCGCGGGGTCACCAATCCTCCACCCCCCGAGTGGTTTACCCGCGTCGAAACCTGGACCCGCGAAGCGCGCGAGGAGGGAGTGTTTGTCACCGTACCCGCTGAAGCGCAGCAGGCGATCATCTTTCTGGCGCCGGAGACGGGCGGCGACCTCAGTACCCTGCGCGCCGCTGTTCGCGGCCGCCCCGGCGCTTTCGTCCGCGCCACCCAGGATCTGCAAGCCGCCAGTTGGGACCGCATGCGCCTTGAAGCCTATCTGGCCGAGGTCAAGGAGACCTCCCAGACCGATCCCAAGGCGCTCAAGGATCGGACCGAAAAGGCAGCTCACAGCCTGGGCATCAAACTCGACAAGGAATGTTTCGACAAGCCCACTGACCAGCAGGCTCCCTGCCTGGTGCAACAAACAGACGGGCTGGTGCTGGACGACGCCAACGCACAATCGATGGTGAATCAGCTGGTGAACGGTTCAACCGGCGACCTGATGAACCAGATCAGCAACTCGACCATGGCTGGAGGCGGCGTTTATAGCGCCTATGTTGGGGCCATCGTAGATACGGCAAAGATCCTCGCCTCGTTGCATACGGCGCATTTTCAATACATTCCCGCGCTGGCGCTGCCCACCAAAGATACCCTCAACCTGCGCCTGAACGTGCCGCCCTCGTTCCGCGTTCCCAAGTCCGTGGTGGTGGTTGCGCTGCCGCCGGTGATCTCGACCAAGGGCAAGATGCCGCCGCTGCATCCGATTAACGCGGCAGAGAGTTTCTGCGCGCAGAAACCCGGCCTGGTGCTCCCCGTCGAAGGCGCCCCGCTGGTCTTTGCCACACAGTTGGCCCACGATCTGACTCTGCACATCACGCCTCGCTCAGATTCAAAAATCCCCGCGGAGGATTTGCCGGTGACTGCCGATCCGGCCCAGGGCGGGTTGGTCCTCGATCATCCGGCGCCCACGCTTTCAGAGGGCAATTTGATGGGCGAGCTGCGCGGCAAGTGGGGCTTTGACGAGTGGGTTGGGCCGCGCTTCCACCTGCACGCGGCTCAACCCGGAAAGTGGACCGTGGTAGGCGGCGACCAGTCTGCCCTGGTGGTGGGCCGCGAGGATACGCTCCATCTTGAGGACGAAAGTACGCTTTGCATCGACCGGGTGGAAGAAGAAGTCACCGGCGGCAGCCCGTTGAAGCTGGCCTGGAAGTCGCCTAAGCCGGGGATGCTGGAGGTAACCGTGCCCTTGAAGGACGCGGCTCCGGGACCGGTAACCATCGAAATCTTCCACTTCGGGCTGAACGATCCCGACAAACTACCCCTGAAGGCCTATGCCGAGGCCGCCTCGCTTGACCGGCTTACGTTGAGCGTCGGCGACGCGGATGCGCTGCTGAAAGGCAAGCGCCTGGACGAAGTGGCCACCGCCGATCTGGATGGGATCAAGCTCACCCCCGCCGCGCTGAACCGCGTGCAGGATTTTGACCAGTTGGCCATGAGCGCCTCCGCTACCACGGCCAACCTGGAACCGGGAAAGCACTACGATGCCAAGGTAGAGTTGCGCGACGGCCGCCAGCTCAAAGTGCCGGTTACGGTAGACCCGCCGCGTCCGCAGGTCACTCTGCTGAGCAAGGGCACGCAGGACGAGTCCTCCGCCGCGCCCAATCCGGTGCAACTGGGCTCCCTGGACGAGCTGCCCGCCGACAATCGGCTGGTCTTCTTCCTCAGGTCCCGCCTGCCCGCGAACTTTCCCCGCGGCGAGAAGGTGGAAGTGGCAGCGGTGGATGGCAGCTTCCGCACCGTGCTGTCGCTGGCCGACGGCAGCCTGATGCTGGAAGACGCAAAGACCGCGGTGGGCACGCTGGACCCGCTGGCGCGCTTCGGTTCCTCGGCCTTCGGGCCGATTGAGGTGCGTGTGATTTCGGCCGATGGAGTAACCGGTGACTGGATGCCCCTGGGAACGCTGGTGCGGCTGCCCGGATTCAAGGAACTGCGCTGCGCGCGCGCGCTGGCCAAACCCTGCACGCTGAGCGGAACCAATCTTTTCCTGGCCGCGTCCGTCGCAGCCACGCCGGACTTCGATAACTCCACCGATGTGCCGCCGGAGTTTACGGGAACCCAATTGAGCGTTACCCACCCGACTGGCGGCATCCTCTATCTCAAACTGCGCGACGATCCGACGACGGTGCAAACGCTTACGTTGCCGATCACTCCGTTGAATGCAACGACGCCGACGGCTGCGCCGGCAGCATTGCCCGCCGTACCTCCCGCCGCGTTCTCGGAGCCGTCAGCTAAAACGGAGCCGTAGAGAGCTCGCCTCTAGAGCGAAACCAGAGTTGCTGTACTCTGTTGAATGTTGTTGAAGTGTGAGTGTGAGTGTGCCGAAGCTGGGTCATTCACACTCATACTCACACTCATACTCACACTCATACTCATACTCATAGATACATCGACTCTGTATCCGCTTTAATTGAAATAGGCCTTGTTCTTTTCCGCAAACTGCGCCTTGTCGGCCGGAAGTTCATCGATGGGGAAGATCGCGTTCTGCTCGCAGACGCTGGCGCAGTTTCCACAGTCGATGCACTCATTGGGGTTGATAAACAACTGGGAGACTGTCCCGGCGGCCGCATCGCCATCCAAAGGCGCAATGGCCGCGGTGGAGCACTCCGTTGCACAGATAAAATCCTTGATACAGGCATCGGTAATTACGTAAGCCATAATGAAGTTCCTCGCTTGCCGCGGCGTAATTTCATGTTGCGCCGCCTAATTAAAAGCTATCTTTCCCCGGCCCCATGCCACCGTGACTCGAATCACAGGAAGGCCGGATTTTACCTGATTGCGGTACGATGCCAATCCACGCAGATTCGCTATTTGCTGTACTGCCGTGCCCGTGCTTTCGAGGTTCGCGCTATGGTGTGATGTTCAGCGTCACATTCTGATAGTTGGCGATGCCGCTGCCGGCGCCAACGCCGGTTACCTGAATCACATACGTTTCCTGCGCCAAACTACTCGAACTGCTCGAACTGATATTGCAGCAGCCGGTGACCAGCAGGGCCGCGCAGGAGAGAACCAGCATCGTGGTCAAAATTCTTGTGTGTTTCCTGCGGAGGCGCCAGAGTACACCTCCAAAGAACAGGTTCAAGTACAGGCACAATCCAGCTAAAGCCGCGCCCGGTGTCGCAGCGTGGGAGTTGATGGCCGATGAGCCCCCGGTGGGCGGGTAGCCGGTGACGATGGTCAACTGAACGGTTGGAGCAGGAACCTCATTCGCCGTGAGATGGGCGCTGCTGCTCGAGAACCGGCAGGTTACCCCCGCGGGCAGCGACGCGCAGCCCAGCCCGATGGTATCGGCAAAACCGTCGACTGAACTGAGCGTCACGATAACCGTGGCGTTCTGTGCCGCCGCCACCGTCACGGTAGCCGGATTCACGGCGAGATTGAAGCCCGAGGCGGAGACGTTGACCGTAACCGTCGGCGAAGTGGACGCACCGTGCTGCAGATCCCCGCTATAGTACGCGGTGATGTTGTAGGAACCGGCAGGCAAATTCAAGGGCAGAGTCGCCGCGTCGTTCTCATCCAGAGGATTCGACCCGAGAACCGCCGTTCCATTGAAGAACGTAACCGTGCCTGTGGGCGCGGGCGTGGAGTTGCCGTTGGCGTTCTGGACCGTGGCCTCCAGGATGGTTTGCGCGGTATCGTTGCTGGCGGTCGAGGAGCCTAGAGATGTGGTCGTCGGTATGATCCCCGACCCAGCGTCAGCGCCGTTGACTCCTCTTGCCGCTGCGCCCCAATCCGCTTGCCCCTGCGCGCCGCCGGCCGCCGGCAGCAGTAGCAGTAGCGCCAAGACCATCGTCCAGACCAGCGTCCAGCTTCGACCATGTCCCCATGAAACCCGCGCTGCGGCGGCGGCAAATTTGCGTATCTTGCTTGCACAACTCTCTCGGCGGACAACTTGATCTGGAATGAGGCTCATGACTGGCTCCATTTGCTGTCTCACAAGTTGCCTGCGGATTTCCATGGGCAACTTCGGCCGCGGTTCATTCATTCAGTTTCTTTTTTCTTCCGGGACTGCTGCCGATTCGCGGCTCCTGGAAGAAGTATGCGGATGTACCCTGTGATAGAGTCCGATTTCATTTCGTTTTTTGTCGCACTGGCGCGTGTGATGTTCTTAATTAGAATTGCCGTGCAGAAATGGGAAATACTGTACAGTTCCGCTACAGCCTATGGAGGGGAGTTTCCTGGGAAATATGCCGCAAGCGTTGGTTTTTGATTATGATGGCGTGCTCGCCGATACCGAGCCCCTGCACTGGAGATCGTGGGCGGCGCTCTTCAGGCCCTATGGTGTTGAGCTCACCTGGGAGGAATATGGCCGCATTGGGCGCGGCGTCTCTGATATCCAGATGTTTGCATCTCTCGTGAAGAATGCGCCGCGCCTGCCGGTGGACAAACTGATGCTGCTGAATCTGGAACGGAGACGGATGGTTCTTGAGCAGTCGCTTGCGGAGAGCCCGATTCCACGGGAGACGATCGAATTCTTAGCGGCGCTCAAAGCAGATCGAATTGGCCTGGTCACAAGTTCTGACCGCGCGGATGTGGAGCCGGTTCTTCGCGCCGCCGGAATCTATGACAAATTCGACGCCATCGTTTTTGGCGACGATGTGCCCAACCATAAACCGGCACCTGACCCGTATCTCCTGATTGCGAAGAAGTTAGGCATCACCACTGGGGTTGCGTTCGAGGACTCCGATTCCGGCATTGCGAGCGCTCAGGCCGCGGGCTTCAAGGCCGTCAGAATCGAGCGCCCGAAGGATTTGGCGCAAATTGTGGAGCGAACGCTGTATCGTCAGCAGGCTCAGTGAAGCTCGCAATGCCCTGCATTGCCTGCGAACGCTCGAATGAGCTTGCTTGACAGTTAATAAATCGATTGCTACGCTGGACCCGATTTTCGCGCCAGTTTTCATTGGTCGTGAAGGAATCCCGCGAAATCTTCATCCGCTTATCTGTAGACTTTGAGGAACGCGGCAGCAGTGCCGACAAAAAATGAAACGAGGAGATCGGAAACTATGACTCAAAAAACGAAACGGCCCATTGACGAGGGCGATTGGAATATGGCGTTTCTCTTCCCCGACGAGATCGCCGCCGCGCGCGCCCGCACCGGCTTGGTGATTCTGCCGCTGGCTCCCCTTGAATGGCATGGACCGCACCTGACCATGGGCTGCGATAACCTGCTGGCCCATGCCTTTGCGCGGCGCCTGGCCCGCGAGTTGGAGTCTCCCTACCATCCGCCGCTGTGGGTAAGCACAGAGCGCCAACGCAAGCCGGAAACTCTTGAGGCACTGGGCTTTCCGCGCGACGCACGCATTGAAGGCATGGACTTTCCCAAGCTTTCCGTGGCCAGCGTGTACTTCCGCGAAGAGGTGTTTGCGCTGGTGGTGCGCGACATTCTTAAGACCTTCTTCGACCGCATGAAATTCAAGCACGTGATCATCGTCAATGGCCACGGGGCCGACAATCAGAAGGAAACGCTGAACCGGATCACTCACGAGTACAACGACGGACCGGTGGATCAACCGCGCGTCATCTGGGTTTACCCCGGATTCCCGCGCTCACTGCTGGCTGGAGCCATCGGCCACGCGGCATCGGAAGAGACCTCGATGCTCGAATCCTGCTGGCCCGGTTGCTCTGACCTCTCCCGCCTGCCTAAAGAGGGCAATCTGGGAAATGCTGACTACGCCATCGTGGATGGAGATACCTTCGATTGCTCCCCCACGCCAGACCATAGCCTTCGCAAAGAGCAGGATCCCCGCTTCCACACTGACGTTGCCTGGGGCGCTTTGCAAATGGAGACGGCGGCGAATGAAGTTGTTGAAGACGTTAGGAAGTTGTGGTTTCCGGAGCAATTAGGTAAGAAATCATGAGCCTGGGATTGCTGTTTTGCATTCTCGGCGCTGTTTCGTTCGGTCTTCTTGGTTGCGTCTCCAAGATGGCCGAACGGAGCAAGTGCAATTCGTCGGCTGTTGTTATGTGGATGGCTTGCTGGGCCGCGATTTTCATGCTCGGCCGCACACTTACGCAGAAGCCCATCGTTCCGCTTTCCTGGCCAATCGTCTGGCTTGCCGTCGGCTTTGGGATCTGTGCGATTCTTGCCTATCTGGCCTTTCAGATTTCCATCGGGATTGGCAAGGTTACCGTCGGCTGGCTCTTTATGAATCTATCGGCCGGCGTTCCGGCGCTGGTTTCCATCTGGTTCTACGGCGAGAAGCTCACGCCCCTGAAGTGCGCCGCCTTCAGCCTGGCGCTGATCGCATTGTTCTGCCTCTTCCAGGGCAACCGTCTGGAAGCACGGGAGGCGACCGTTGAAAGCTCCAAATAGAACCTCGTGGATTTTGCTCATGCTGCTCATTCTGCTGACCAACGGAATGGGCGCATTTGGCTTGAAGATCATCGCCGCATGGGGCCTTCCTCCCGGCATCAAATTTCCCTACCTCACCATCTGGTACGCAGCCGGGCTGCCACTGATCGGCATTCCCATGCTGTTGCGAGGGGCGCGCGGAGGCTTCAAGGAGATGCGTTGGGGCGCGCTCTATGCGGTCCTCAGCCTTGGCGGCCAGTTGGCTATGTCGTACGCGCTCGACTACGGAGTCCCGGGCAGCGTTGTTTATCCCGTCGCAGTCGGCGGATCCATTTTGGTTGTCGCGCTGGCCGGCAGGCTGCTCTTCGGTGAGAAGATGCACCCGCTCAGTTGGGCCGGCGTCGCCATCGGTATCGTAGCTGTCATTTTGCTGGGCGTAAGCGCCAGCTAAATTAATTCGCAATCGAAATTGAATTTGAGGAAAGGTACTCCAATGGCAAGCGATCTAATCACTGAAACCGATCTTCTTCCTTATGAGTGGCCAGGCTCGTTCTTTATCGGAGCCGAGGAAATCGAAGAGGCATTGAAGGTTCTCAATGCTCGCAGCCCCTTCCGCTTCTACGGCCCCGATCTGCAGCGCTGCGTCGAGCGGCTTGAAGCGGCCTATTGCAAGCGGCTGAATAGAAAGTACGCCATCGCCGTCAACAGCGGAACCGCCGCGCTCTCGCTGGCCCTTGCGGCCCTCGGCGTCGGCCCGGGCGATGAGGTGCTGGTTCCAGGTTATATGTGGATCTCCTGCATCTCCGCCATTGTGCGCAGCGGCGCCATTCCCCGGCTCGTGGACGTCGACGATACCTTCTGCATGGACCCTGCCGACCTCGAGAAAAAGATCGGACCCCACACCAAAGGCGTTCTGCTGGTTCACATGAGCGGAGCCATGGGTGCCGTCGATAAGATTGCCGAAATCTGCCGCAAGAACAAACTCTTTCTTCTCGAAGACTGCGCCCAAGCCAACGGCGCAACCCTCAAAGGCCGCCCAGCCGGCAGCTTCGGCGATATGGCGATCTTCAGCTTTCAGCTCAACAAGAACATCACCGCCGGCGAAGGCGGCCTGGTGGTTTGCGACGATGAAAACCTCTACCGCCGTTCCTGGGCCGTGCATGACCTGGGTTATCCCCGCAACGCCGATGGACGATTGGAATTTTCCGATCCCAACTATCAGATGTGGGGACAGGGTAGCCGCTATGCCGAGTTGCTCGCCGCCGTGATGCTGGCCCAACTCGGAAAGCTCGAGAAGATCACAACGGAGATGCGGCGCAGAAAGTATGCGCTCAAAAAGCGGCTGAGCGCGATTCCCGGCCTCACCTTCCGCAGAATTCCCGATCCAGATGGAGATACAGGCGCATTCCTGCTGATGATCTGGAAGGACCGGCAAACCTGCCTGCTTGTAGTCGAGCAGTCGCGCAAAGCAGGCGTCCACACCGGCCCCTTGGGCATGAACAATATCGCCATGACGGACTGGGGCCTGCACATCTACTTCAACAATGCCAGCCTGGTGCGCAAAAGCCCGCTGAACAACGCAGGCCGCCCGTGGAGCGATCCGTTGAACGAGTTCGCCAAATCCTACGAATACGGAAAAGGCACGTTGCCCGCACTCGATGCGCTGGTTGACCGCAGCAGCCTTTTGGCCATTGCACCGGTACTGACCGACGAAGCCATCGAACGCATCGCGCAGGCCTTTGAGAACGCTGCCAAGGCATAAGCCCTGCAAGCATTCAGGGCAACTATGGCGTGGCAGGAGTTGACCTTGCCGCTCCGACGGCTTTATACGGAAAAAATTAGGATTGTCGAGCTTAGAAAGGATTGGAGGCGCGGGCCGGGATCGAACCGGCGCATAAAGGTTTTGCAGACCTCTCCCTTACCACTTGGGTACCGCGCCTTGGCAGGGCTGCCCTAAAATTTTGATTCGTTCCATGCCGCCGTAGCCAATCCAGCCGAAGCCGGAGGGCGGAATGGAGCGGGAGACGAGATTTGAACTCGCGACCCTCGCCTTGGCAAGGCGATGCTCTACCACTGAGCTACTCCCGCATAACGCAAGATTGAGTATACCGGGTCGGCAGAAACGCGGTCAAACCGCTGCCGGAGCCGGATTTGCGGCTTGCAACCCCGCGCCTGCGGCTGGAACCGCCGCCTCGCCCCGCGAACCCTTTTCCTCCCGCACAATCTCCCCGTCGCGCATATACAAAATCCGGCTGGCAATCGTGGCCGCCTCGGGATTGTGAGTGATCATCAGCGTGGTCTGGCCCAGTTCGCGGTTCGATTTGAGCAGCATTTCCAGCACGGCCTGGGAATTTTTGGTATCCAGGTTGCCGGTGGGCTCGTCGGCCAGCACAATCGCCGGCCGCGTAATCAGCGCCCGCGCAATCGCCACCCGCTGCTGCTCCCCACCGCTCAGCTCCGAAGGCCTGTGCGGCAGCCGTCCCTGAATCGACAGCAGTTCGCTCAGATGGTCAAGATACTTCAAGTCCAGCGGCTCTTTACGTCCGCTCACGGCCCATGCAATCTCGATATTCCCCATGGCCGAAAGCGTAGACAGCAGATTGAACTTCTGGAAGACAAATCCAATGCGGTGCTTGCGCAGCCGCGTCCGCTCACCGTCGTTGAGCGTGGCAAAATCAATGCCGTCAATCACCACGCGCCCCTCGGTTGCCTGCGTCAGCCCGCCCAGCAGGTAAAAGAGCGTGGACTTGCCCGAGCCCGAGGGCCCCACAATGGCCACAAACTCCCCGCGCTCCACGGCTAGCGAAACGCCGCGCACCGCGGTTACCTGGAGTTTCCCAGCCGCATAAACCTTGGTCAGGTTCTCGGCAACGATGATCGGCGAAGAGTGTTGGGGTTGCACAATTCCCATTGTAAATCGGGCGTCTGCCGGGCCGTTCACTTAGAATGGGAATGAACCGATCTCGAAATCAGGATTCCCCTCGAATGACCGCCAATGTGAAGTCCACTCTTGTCTTCTCCATTGAAGCAGCCGCAGCCAAGGCCGGCCTGCTTCTCGTCTCCGTCACGCAGGGCAGCGACTTCCACGGCCAGCCCACAGCCGTCTTCGAGCTCGGCCTTCCCAACGCCGAACTCGCCGGCCGGACTCTCAGGCTCGAGCTCAGCGAGGGCTTTGACTTCGATAAGCCGGAGCTGTTGCCCACCATCACGGCCCATCTGGCTGGCGAAGGCAAGCGGCTGCGCAATCCCCGCCCCGAGTGCTACGTCACCCTCGGCGGTTTGCCCGTAGCCTTCGGCCAGTTTCAGTGGCCTTTCCACAGCTCCACCTCCGGTGCGGACACTTATATCGTCCACGGCGAAGCCCACCTGGCCGACGGAGGCACGCACAACCTCCACGCCAAAGTGGCCGCCTCGGTCACCCTCACCTTTGCTGAGATTGTGCCCGCCATGGAGCAGCCTTTTGCGGAGACCTTCGTCTACAACGCGGTCCGCAAGACCATCGACCTGGGCCAGCTTGAGTTTTTGAAGTCCGCCAACCGCCAGCCCGTGCCGGTAACCACCCGCTACTACAGCCGCTGGCAAAAGAAGTTTCTCTTTACCGAGACCAACGACGCCGAGCGGCTGGAATATCTGCTGCGCAAGATCTATTGGCTCAGCGGAGTTCTCGGTGAGAATAAGCCGGTCTGGATCGCCGACCCCAGAGACGCGCAATACCTGAATACGACAGAAGCCGATCTGCTGCGTATGGCCTGCGACAAAGCCGGCGAGGGGCTGCTCAAGCTGGAAGGTGAGTTTGCCGCTGCTACGCCGGCGTTGCTGGCGCACGCGCCGGAGTACCAGGCCAAGCTCGAAGCCGCGCTGAACTTTACCAAACCATCCTTCAACGAGTCGATGCGGTCGGGGCACGCAAACATGTAGTTCGATCCGGAATGAGGCGGGGACTTCAATCCCCGCAATAGCCAGCACAATCAACGCGGGCTTTAGCCCTAGATCGACAGGCTGTTAAGCGAATGCCCAATGATCGCCACATTGTGCCCCATCTTTGGGGATTCGTGCCGAGCTTAAGGTTGGCTACGCTCCGCCTTCAAGGACTTTGGGAACGTCTATGCCGAGAGCTGTGGCGAGATCGTGCTGGTGTTCCTGCTCCTGGACTATGATTTTGCGGAGTTGTTCCGCGAGGGCGTAGTGGCCGACGGCCTCGGCCTGTTTGACGCGCCGGCGATAGTTCTTGATGGTTTCGGTTTCGTTGTCCAGGTCGAAGCGAAGCATGTCTTCCGGTTTCTTAGACAACTTTACCGGTTTGGGAGTGGCGGTCGGTGTGCCCCCCAGGTAGTCGATCTGATCGGCGATGATGAGGGCGTGTTGCAATTCCTCGGCGGCATGGAGTTTGAGTTCGGCGGCGATGTTCATCCATTGAGCGCCCGTGAGGACACTGCTGTAAACGGTGTAGGCAATGATGGCTTGGTATTCGCGGGCTAAGTCTTCATTCAACGCGTCGACCAAATCCGCGATTTCCACCCCGGGTTTTTGTTGTATTTTTTCGGTCATCTTTGCTCCCTTTTGTACTTCACAACGTTGGATGCGGGAATCCCGGCGTCGGCTTTTTAATTTTCCTTGCCTGGCGCGGTACTGACAATCAATCTTGTAAAGCGGCTGTCTTTTCGAGGTTCTGGTCGACCGCCGGACCTCGCGTTACTGCTTAAACAAACCGGTGATTATTACTCCGTTATTGACGAATTGGCGCCAGTCCAGAAATTCCCAAATAGGGCGCCCGTATCCCACCTCACAGCGTCCCACCGCAAGCAGAACAGAACCTCGAGCCAGTCGGAGTCGTTTGCCCGCAGCGTCCGCAGGCCTGCAGCGTGCCGGGCTGAGCCGCGGGCGGCATATTCACTGTCACGTTGAACGGCTGGCCCCAACCCGGCATCGCAATCCCCAGCGAAGCTGCAATCCCCGCCGCCTGAATGGCATTGAACTCCCGCACCCGCGCGGGCATGAAAAAGCACTCGATCACACCCAGAATCCACGTGATGCCCGTCCAGCAGAATATAAGGTAGAGGATTCCCAATCCGGTGCGGCGCAAGTAGAAGTGGTGTATCCCAAAGGTTCCCAGGAACAGCGCCAGCAGTATTCCTACCACCTCGTCGCGGCGCACCATCTCATACTGCATATAAAAAACTGCTTGCGGGTTAGGATACGGTTGGCTGCTCATGGATTGGTTCTCCTTGCTTTGTTCTGAATTCTACATACGCATCCGGCACATTTCCGGTTCCGCAAAACGAAAACTGTCTATCCCGCACCGCCGCGTCCATCCAAAGCATCCAATCGAGTATGAACGCACAAACTCCCTCCGCATCCGCCAGCGGCACATTTTTGATCGGCGGCGATCTGCCTGTTCACCGGCTCGGTTACGGAACCATGCGCCTGGTTGGCGAAGGCGCCTGGGGCGAACCTGCCGACGCGGCCGAAGCAAAACGCGTGCTGCGCAGGGCGGTTGAGCTTGGCGTCACGCTCATCGATACCGCCGACGCTTACGGACCGGAGATTGCCGAGCGGCTGATTGGCGAAGCTCTTCATCCTTACGCACCTGGTTTGGTCATTGCTACCAAAGGCGGCATCACGCGCCAGGGACCGGCGAAGACGGAATATGTGGGCCGCGCTGGATACCTGATTCAATGCGTTGAGATGAGCTTGCGACGGCTGAAGCTGGAGCGCATCGACCTCTATCAACTCCATCGCATCGATCCGCGCACGCCGCTCGAAGAGTCGCTCGGCGCACTGAAGCAGATGCAGGAACAGGGAAAGATTCGCCACATCGGACTCAGCGAGGTTACGCCGGAGGAGATCGAGGAAGCACGTAAGATCGTGAAGGTGGTCACTGTGCAGAATCGATACAGTCTGGGCGATCGCCGACATGAGAAGACGCTCACATTCTGCGAGCGGGAAGGCATTGGCTTTATGCCGTGGTATCCCATCAACGGCGGCAAGTTGCTGAAAGCTGACAACCCTTCGGCGCAGACGCTCAAAAAGATCGCCGCGCGACATTCGGCTACGGTCGCGCAGCTTTCGCTGGCGTGGCTGCTGGAACGCTCGCCGGTGATGCTGCCGATTCCGGGCACGTCGAAAGAGGCGCATCTGGAGGAAAATGTTCGAGCGGCGGGATTGAAGCTGAGCGCGGAAGAGACGGCTGAACTGGAAGCCGCTGCCGGTTCCTGAGCGGGCTGGAGATGATTTGTCCGCTGGACGACGAAAACGGACGATTAGTTACATAATTTGGCGGGAATTGCGCATTTTTGCGCAATTTTAACCATCTATTTTTCAGAGTGTTATCTATTATTATCAAACACTTACATGCTAAAAAGGGCGAACAAGCGGAGTAGGGACCCCGGGGGGGTGGGTGGTGGGGCAAAAATCCGGCGAATGTTCGACATATTTGACCGGGGGCATCTCCGACGCGGCGGCGGAGATCGCTCTGGTGAAGGATTGACATGCAGTGATTATGCGCTGGCTGATCGAATTAATCTGCAAAACATTTTGAGCATGGCCGAAACGTGGCGGGTTTACGACCGCTTCTACGACGACGACCGCGTGATCTTCCTGAGCGAGCCGCCCGAGGTGGAGAAGAGATTCCGTGAGAAAGTGGCGGGGCGAAGCGTGTCGGCCACGGTGTGGGCCGATGCGTGGCTGCCGGGTTTTGCCCAGGCGGCGGAGGGCGTGTTGGTGACTTTTGATAGGGCGCTCGGGGGGACGGGGTGCTCGATGCTTGCTGGCGAAGAGAGGCTGAAGTGCGGTTGGGTGTGTGCGAACCCTGCGAATTTATTGCTCTAGACGCTCGACGCGAAACTTTTTCCATGCATCCATACGTTCTTTATGTGGGGCAGACATCACTACTCTGCCAGCGTAACCCGATGCTTGATCGCATTTGAATGCCTCTCGAAAACACGGAAAATCAGGCGGTTGTTTGCATTTTGGACAAATAACCCGTAGGGCGCTTGAATTACTTTGAGACCCTCTCACTTGGACGATCTCGTCCACACCCCGAAGATCGATGGTCGAGAGTTCCTTACGAATGAATTCCTCATCGTTCATGGTCTGCCTCTGTTGTTGAGACTTCCTACATCTTGTTCTATTACTTTGCGTCCAAATCTACCCGTTCCGCTTCCGTCGGGAGCTCATGCGAGCGGCTAATCATAAAAGCGTGCGAGGTTGAATCCTGTAAAGGAACAGTACTCCATGCAGTAGTTGAGAATCCGGGTTGACCGCGCCGATTTTCGTAAATCCAGGTCTGGTCTCTGTCCAGTTGCTTGATCCCTCTAATCGCTTCGGTCAATTCATCCGGATTTGGGCGCTGCTGGCAGTTATGCACGGAGATCTTGTGAAACTGGCCAGCATACAAAAACAGTATCCAGACCCCTGTTACACCACGGCGATTTTGATAGAAATTCCAGGCCCAATCCCTGCTTTTTGTTGACTCCAAGGCTTCGATAGTCGGTTGCAGTCGATCATCCATTTTCATATTCCTCCAATATCAAAAGTATATCTTAAAATTGTCACAAAATAAAGCGTATATTATTCAATCTAATAGTCTTATATACGCGCGCGCGCGCGCGCGCGCGTAAGTACAACATGATACGTATAGGGCTTCTCTATAGAAGGCTCCATAGGAACTTCTATGGGGCATTCCGTAGTATCCCTACTAGAACATAGATCGGTATGGGAGATGTCCGACGGCTGGGGTGACGATCAGCTCATACTTGCAAACCTTCGGTGACGAGGGCTTGAACGCGGCTTGGCCGCGTAGACGATCTTGGGATTCATATGGGTGGGTTTGTGCCGGGGTTGAAACCCCGGCCTGCCTACGGAAAAGCAGGCCGCAGGGGCTAAAGCCCACGTTAATTATGAGGCATTTGCGGCACGACTGAAGTCGTGCCCTGTTACAAAGCTTAGTTTTTTCGCAGGCTTTGAAGTCTTGTCCTTGTTACAAAGATTAGTTTCTTCGCAACCCGTGAAGTCGTGCCCTTGTTACAAAGATTAGTTTTTTCTCAGCCTGTGAAGTTGTGCCCTTGTTACAAAGATTAGTTTCTTCGCAATCCGTGAAGTTGTACCCTAACGCAAAACATGGTTTATCCGCATGCTGTGAAGTCGTGCCCTGACACAAAGCATGGTTATTCCGCGTCGCGTGAAGTCTTGCCCTGATACAAAGCGAGTTTATGAAACACGCTCCAGGAATTGAACGCGGCTTGGCCGCGTAGACGATCTTGGGATTCTTATGGGTGGGTTTGTGCCGGGGTTGAAACCCCGGCCTGCCTACGGAAAAGCAGGGCGCAGGGGCTAAAGCCCGTGCTAATTTTGCGGCATTCGCGGCCCGGCTGAAGCCGTGCCCTTGTTACAAAGCTTTCCTATGCTGCCGGACTGAAGTCGTGCCCTTGTTACAAAGCTCAGTTTTTCGCAGCTTGTGAGGTCGTGCCCTTTTACAAAACCGCTGCGAGTCTTCGCCGAGAAATATTCCGCAACATGTAAAGCTGGTCCATCGCTGCACAGGCTTCAGGGGCATGTCGCCGTCATCCACAGTTGCACGCTTTCACCTCTGCTTCGCGCCTTCGGGCGGCGGCTCCGTCGGGATCGGTCAGGATATCGAGCCACAGGGGGTCAGGAGCGGCCTGGGCGTCATAGTTGTCGTGCCAGTTCCACCATTTGTACGGCTCGGTTTGGGGGTAACCCTCGGGCGAGTCCTCCCAGGTTTCCTGGCGGCCAAGCGCCGTCATATCGAGATAACTCCAGGTGGTCCCCATTGCCTCGTCGCCGCGGCTGTTGATGAAGTATGTGCGGAACACCTTGTCGCCGTCGCGGATGAATGCATTGTGGCCGTGCCACTGGTCAACGCCGAAGTCTACGTCGAAGCTGTCGATCACGGTATACCAAGGCATCTTCCAGCCCATTCGCGCCTTCAGGCGCGCGATGTCGGCCTGCGGCGCGCGCGAGGCCCACGCGAGCGTAGTGTCGCGGGCGTTGAGATGGGACAGATGGGCAACCTGGTCGGCGCCCAGGGAGCAGCCGCGGCAGGCATGGTCGGGCCAGCCGAATACACCGGGCTCGAAGAAGGCGCGATAGACGATTAACTGACGGCGGCCCTCAAACAGATCGAGCAGGCTTGCCTTGCCTTTGGGTCCGTCGAACTCGTACTTCTTGCCGACCTGCATCCACGGCATCCGGCGGCGTTCGGCGGCCAGCGCGTCACGGGAGTGGGTGAAGGCTCTCTCTTTGACGAGGAGTTGCTGGCGGGCAGCCTCCCACTCCTGCTGCGACACGATCGGGGGTGTCTTCATGGTGAGATGTCCGTTCCCGTTTCCCTTGTCTTTCTTTTTGCCGGTTGCCATCTTATTCCTCCTTTTCTTTACGATGCGGACCTGGACGATTCGTTCCGAAAAATCTTCTTACCCTCTCATAAGTTAATGCCGGGGTTGAAACCCCGGCCTACCGTCCCGTAATGCTCGTGCAGCAAAGCTCTTGCCTCAAGGCTCGGTCCGTGGGCGGGGAAATAATATTAGCTTTGGCTCCGGGCTTGAAGGCCCCATAATTTTGGGAGCGAATTTCATGGGACTAAAGTCCCACGCTCCCTCCATTCAACATACTGCGAAGCTCCTCTACCCATGGAGAGAACTGCTCCAAGGGAGAATCGTGTTATCGATGAGGCGGGTGGGGCCTACGTAGGCGGCTATGGCGAATAGGGTGCCGGAGGCCGCGATTTCTACGGGGGCCAAGGTGGACCAGTCTACTAATTCTATGTAGTCGATGCGGATGGAGGGTTCGGTGGTGATGATTTGATGGGCGGCTTCTATCAGTTTGATGGCGCGGCGCTCGTTGGAGGCTGCGAGGGATTCCACTTTGCGGATGGCTCGGCTCAGGGTCAGGGCCTGGGTGCGCTGGGCGGGGGTCAGATAGAGGTTGCGGGAGCTTAGGGCCAGGCCGTCGGGGTCGCGGACGATGGGACAGACTACGATTTCGGTGGCGAAGCGGAGGTCGGCGGTCATGCGGCGGAGGACGGATACTTGCGCTGCGTCTTTTTGGCCGAAGTAGGCGCGGTCGGGCTCGGCGGCGATGAGGAGCTTGGCGACTACGGTGGCGACGCCGCGAAAGTGGGTGGGGCGGGATTGGCCGTCGAGGCGTTGGCTCAGGATTTCTACATCTATGAATGTGGACGCGTTGGGGGGGGAGAGCTCTTCGACTGTGGGGGCGAAGACGATGTGGGCTCCTTCGGATTCGGCGAGAGCGCAGTCGGCGGCGAAGGTGCGGGGATAGCGGGCGTAATCCTCGTTGGGGGCGAACTGGGTGGGGTTGACGAAGATGCTTACGGCGACTCTCCCGCAGGAAGCAGCGGCGGCTCGGATGAGGGATGCGTGGCCGGCGTGGAGCGCGCCCATGGTGGGGACTAGACCGATGGTTTGGGCGGCGGCGCGCTGGTGGCGGGACCATTGGCGGAGTTCGGGGATGGTGTGGAGGATTTGCATTGTTGGTTTAGACCGGTTTGGGTTTATGGTTTCCCATCTATGAAGTTTTTCCGGTATCCCACCTCATGAAGAATTGTGGTTTCCCACCCTTTCGACAGAAAGAAGTCGAATGGATGGGGCACGGAGTATTGAATACTAAGCAGCTTGGACTTCGACTGCGTAGTTTGGTGGTTTCCCAGGTCCCCAAAAGCGAGGGACCTGGGGCACCCAGCGACAGGATCATCAGGCTTTGCGGAGCGTACCTAGCTTGCGATTTGATGATTCTCTGGATTCGAGAGCGCGTTGTGCGGACTCGGGGAGGTGGTAGCTTTCTTCGTCGGAGGGGAAGACGCGGTGCTCTACATCTTCGCGATAGTGCTCGATGGCGGTGCGGATTTGGGCGGCGGCGTCGGCGTATTGGCGGACAAACTTGGGCGCGGGGGCGAAGGTGAGGTTGACGAGGTCGTGGAAGACGAGGATCTGGCCGTCGCAATCGGGACCGGCGCCGATGCCGATGGTGGGTATGGGTAGCTCGGCGGTGATGGCGGCGGCGACTTCGCGGGGAACGCCTTCGAGTACGATTGCGCCGGCTCCGGCATCGGCGAGGGCTTGGGCGTCGGACTTGAGCTGGAGGACGGTTTCAGCGGTGCGGGCCTGGACGCGGTAACCGCCCATGCGGTGAAGGCTCTGGGGGGTGAGGCCGAGGTGGGCGACGACGGGGATCTCGGATTCAGTGAGGGCGCGGACGAGATCGATGCGCGGGCCTTCGACTTTGACGGCTTCGGCTCCGGCTTCTTTGATGAAGCGGATGGCGTTCGAGAGGCCCTCGGCTACGGTGCCGTGATAGCTGCCGAAGGGCATATCGGCGACGAGCAGGGCGCGGCGGACGGCGCGGCGGACGGCGCGGGTGTGGTGGAGCATCTCGTCGACGGTGACGGCGAGGGTGTTTTCATGGCCCAGGACGACCATGGCCAGCGAGTCGCCGACCAGGATGAGGTCGATGCCGGCTTCGTCGGCGAGGCGGGAGGTGGGGTAGTCGTAGGCGGTGAGGGAGGAGATGGGCTTGGCGCTACGCTTCATCTCAGCGAGCGCGGGCATGGTGACTTTTGCGATAGGGGCGCCGGTTGAGGCAGGGCTTGAACTGGCGGGGAATTTGGTGATGCTCAATGTGGTCTCCAGTGCCGCTCCGTTTGCTCAGGATGCGACCCGTACAAGGGGAGTATACGCCGGGGGGGCGGGGATGGGGGCAACGGAGACAACAGAGACTTGAGGCGTCCCATTTTTGCAGGGGCGGTCCCGCGGAATTGTTAGGCGAAAGTATTTGCCGTACCTGACCTCCGCACCGCACACTGGAAGGGAGAATGTACTCTCCGTTATCGATAGGGATCTATGCGGGGTTGGGCGCGGCGGCTGGGCTGGGACTGGCGGCGGGAGGGTGCGCTTATGCGGCGTACTGGCCGGGGTCGCGGATCTTTGGCCGGACGCTGATTGCGCCGCGGCGGCCGGGCGAGCTGGCGCTTACCTTTGACGACGGGCCTAATCCGGTATTTACGCCGCGGCTACTGGATGTGTTGGCTAGCCACGATGTGCGGGCGACGTTTTTTCTGGTGGGCAGCCATGCACAGGCCGAGCCGGAGCTGGTGCGGCGCATCGTTGCGGCCGGGCACCTGATTGGGAACCACTCCTGGAGCCACCCGAACCTGGCGATTGCCTCACAGCAGCGGCTGCGCGATGAGCTGGCCTGGACGAATGAGACGCTGGAGCAGATTGCGGGCATGCCGGTGCGGTTTTTCAGGCCGCCTTTTGGGGCGCGTCGGCCTGGGGTGCTACGGACGGCACGGCGGCTGGGGCTGGTTCCGGTGCTTTGGAACGCGATGACCTCGGACTGGAGCGAGCCTTCAGCGGATGAGATTGCGAAACGGCTGGCGAGTACCATCGATCGGCTGGAGCGGCGGGGCTGGGCAGCCAACGTAGTGCTGCACGACGGCAGCGATGTGGATCAAAGCGCGTTCCGCGGGCCTTCTGTTGAGGCTGCAGGGCAGTTGGTTGCGCGGTATAAGGATACGCATCGGTTTGTGACGCTGGATGCTTGGGGGTAGTAGGCTGTCGCCAGGCTTAACTTGCCAACCGCTCTTCTCTCTCCAGCGCCTCATGAATCAGCATTTTGAGATAGGTCTGATAGCGCAGTCCGCGGCGATCAGCCAAAGTACGCACACGGGAAATATCTTCCAGGGCTAGCCGGATGGTGGTCGGGGGCGTGACACCGCGTTGCCTAAGTGTGCCCTGCCGCACGCGGCCTTCCTGCGCCGCCTGCAGGAATGCTGTTGCCAGACCCTCGCGGTTCTCGTATAGCCATCGGGCTTCATCGGCCTCGTTTTCAAACTTCGGAATCTTCAGTGTCTCCATATTGCCGCCTCATTTCGGCCAGATAGTAGAGTTTGAGTTGCCTGGGTGCGTCCCAGGCGGAAATCACTCTCACTTTTCCGCGTCGCCAGGTTGTAACCAATTGCAAAATCCTTCTCTTAGCCGTCTCTCCAATTTGCTGAAGCCGCTCTTCTTTTGTTGCTCTCTCCAACGATTTGTAGTTCCATATCGAGAGGAAGTCCAAGAAAAACCTGTTCAGCTTCTTCCCGCGTTACCCGGTGTTGAGCGATGTGAGCCAAATTGGCTTCATCCCAATCAAAAATCAAAGGCTTGCCGTTCATAATTGCTCCTAATATATATGGGTTTCTCTACTCATAGGGTTGCCCCCCCGTGCTCTAATTGTATTTACAGTGTATATCGTTTTCGTGTTTTTGTCAAGCCCCAAGAAGGGCGTTCCCTAGGCAAGATCGGGTCCATTCATCACTCGGATCGAACGGTTTTAAAGGCTTCTTTCGCGGCCGTAATCGTTGCGACAATTTCGACTTGCCCATGGGCGGTGCTTAGGAATGCGGCTTCAAACTGCGAGGGCGGGAGCCAAATGCCGGCCTTTAGCATGGCGCAGTGGAAACGGCCGAAGGCGGCTGTGTCGCTGAGGGCGGCTTGAGCGTAGTTGGTGACGGGGCCTGCGGTGAAGAACCAAGTACCCATGGAGCCTACGCGGTTGAGGGTGAGAGGAATTCCGGCTTGGGCGGCTTCGGCGGATACGCCTTCAAATACGGCTTTGGCAGTGGCTTCGAGCTGGGGGTAGATTTGGGCGGCGTGTTCCTGTAGGTAGCTGATGGTGGCGATTCCGGCGGCCATGGCCAGGGGATTGCCGCTGAGTGTTCCGGCTTGATAGACGGGACCTAGCGGGGCGAGCTGGTCCATCAGGGCGCGCTTGCCGCCGAAGACGCCTACGGGAAGGCCGCCGCCTACGATTTTGCCGAGCGTGACCAGGTCGGCGTCGATGCTGTAAAGCTCGAGTGCGCCGCCGAGGGCTACGCGGAAGCCGGTCATGACTTCGTCAACGATGAGAAGAGCGCCTTCGCGGGCGGTTAGGTTGCGCAGGCCAGCAAGATAGCCGGGTGCGGGCGGGATGCAGCCGGCGTTGCCGACTACAGGCTCAAGGATTACGGCGGCAATTTCGCCGGGATGGGCGGCGAAGGTTGCTTCTACGGCGGCGAGATCGTTATAGGGCAGGGCGAGGGTGAGTTGGGCGATTTCTTCGGGAACGCCGGCTGAGCCGGGGATGCCGAAGGTGGCCACGCCGGAGCCGGCTTTGACCAGCAGGCCGTCAGAGTGGCCGTGGTAGCAGCCTTCGAATTTGAGGATGATTTTGCGGCCGGTGGCGGCGCGGGCCAGGCGGATTGCGGACATGGTGGCCTCAGTGCCGGAACTGACGAAGCGCATTTTCTCAATGGCCGGGTAACAGGCGGTGATGCGCTCGGCAAGGTCGGCTTCTGCGGCTGTGGAGGCGCCGAAGCTGGCGGAGTCGCGGGCGGCTCTCTGAATGGCTTCCACCGCCGGCGCGAAGGCGTGGCCGAGGATCATCGGTCCCCATGAGCCGAAGTAGTCGATATAGCGGTTGCCGTCGGCGTCGGTGAGCCAGGCACCCTTGGCACTCTCGATAAACGGTGGGTCGCCGCCTACCGCGCGAAAGGCCCGAACTGGAGAGTTAACGCCGCCGGGGAAGAAGCGCTCCGCGCGCTGTTGGAGGGCTTGAGAACGGGTGCGGGGTTTGGTGCTCATGGTTGCTTCAGTATAGAAGGCGGAATGTGCCGGTAATATCGATAGCTTTTATAGTGCGGCTTTAATGAGTGGGTTTTATATTATTGGTTCCTGCGTAAATCATGTTGTTGTGCCGTCCCTACGGGACTCCGTAACGAAATTGTGGAATCCTTTTTCCCCCACGCTGAAGCGCGGGGCTAACCAACTCTGCGCCTCCGGCGCGCTTTGCGGACATTATGTATGCAAATCAGCAGTGAATTCAAGCGCTTGTTGGCGGGGTTCTGTCATCTTAAGTACAGATGACTGATGGAATCAGGATGGGCGGACGGCTGCTGGTGGTTTTTGATGGGCGGTGCGGGTTTTGTAATCGGGCGGTGCGGTGGTTTCTGCGGCACGACCGGAGAGATCGGCTGCGTTTTGCGGCATCGGAGTTGGAGAAGGTTGCGGGGTTGCTGGCGCGGCATGGGATTGGGTCGGAGGTTGCTAGAGCGGGGCCGGGGACGATTCTGGTGGTTGAGGACGCGGATGGGCGGGCAGAGAAGCTGCTGATTGGATCCGATGCCGTGGCGGCGATGCTGAGCGAACTGCCTCGGCCCTGGCCGTGGGTTGCCGTGGGGTTGCGGTGGGTTCCGAGGGCGGTGCGCGAGCTGGGTTATAGGCTCATTGCGAGCTGGCGGTACCGGATTTGGGGGCGGCTGGAGAGCTGTCCTTTGCCTACGGCCGAGGAGCGCGAGCGGTTTTTATAGAGCCTTGCGTTTGTTTGCCGCGGTAGTGGTATTGATGACTACCCCGGCAATTTCAAAGACGATGGCGACTCCGAAGACAAAACCGTGCAGAAAGTCGTTCCAAGCCGGCCAAAGTTGCTCAAGGAATGGGATTCTGGGCCAAAGCACGCCGAGGACGATCATCATCAAACCGAAGACGACCAGCATCAATCCGACGCGCAGGGCTTTCTCGGGAGAATCGTGCAGTTTCTTTAGAAGCATGGTTGGGCCTCCTGGCTTAGTCAACAATGACACAGTTGAATGGAAAAACGATGAACGCGCGCTGGCTTAGATCTGCTTCTCGCGGCAACGGCGGGCAACGCGAAGTCTGCAGAGATTGACGGTGACGTTGAAGCCGAGCAAAAAGCCGCAGATTGCATGAAGCCAGTTCTTCTCGATTTGGGCAGTGGGGTGAACGCATAGCCACAGCGACAGGCCGAGGACCAGCGAAATGTTGGCGAGGGCCATGAGGCAACGGGTTTTTTTATCGAGCTTTTGATTTGGGATGCACATTTTGAAATCTCCTTTCGAGGTTAGTCTGTGAATCGGTACCAGGCCATCATGGAGAGCTTGATGAGCGCGAAGGCGAGCGCGACGGAAAGCACGTCCCAGCTCCAGATGTGGTCATGGAACATGCGGTATTCGAAGATGCCGACGGCAACCAGGCAGGCGATGATTCCGGCCACGCTGGTGGAGCGGCGGTGGTGCTCCATGCAACGCTCGTCCGTGGTGATGCCGAAGATTCTGCAAACGAAGGCCATATTCATTTTTCATTCTCCAGTTGGAAGATTTGGTCGGTGGAAGAGTTGAAGATGCGGGCGAAGATCAGCGCCAGTTCGAGACTGGGCACGTAGCGATTGCGCTCAATGGAGTTGATGCTCTGGCGGGAGACTCCCGCGGCGAGCGCCAGTTGCTCCTGCGTCCAGTCGCGGGCGGTGCGCAATTGCTTCACTCGATTGGTAATCGTGGGCATTATGTAAAGCCTGCTTTCCAAACAAGAGTAGCCTGGAACTGAATGAATGTCAAGCTGGCTTTCCATTATTTCCGGCTTTATTTTTGGCTTGGGAGGGGGCCAGTTTTGGTTCAAAGGGGGTTGGCCTATGCAATGCTGATAAAATCGACTTTTCGGTCCTCCTCGCCAGCGTAAACACCCTACGCAGAAAGCCTTTACCGTGCCAGACGAAACCCAATCCGCCCCCCCCCAACCCGTGACTTACGCCGACGCCGGTGTGGACATCAGCAGCGGCGATCGCGCCAAGGAACGCATCAAGTACCTGGCGAAGAAGACCTTTAATCGCAATGTGGTGGGAGGGATCGGCAGCTTTGGCGGCCTTTTCCGGCTGGATTTGCAGCGCTGGAAGAATCCTATTCTGGTGAGCTCGGCGGATGGGGTGGGTACCAAGCTGAAGGTGGCCTTTGAGCTGGGGCTGCACGGGACGGTGGGCGCTGACCTGGTGAACCACTGCGTGAACGATATTGCCGTGCAGGGCGCCACGCCGCTGTTTTTTCTGGATTACCTGGCTACCGGCAAGCTGAACCCCGAGGTGACCGAGAGCGTGGTGAGCGGGCTGGCCGATGCGTGCAGGGCTAACGGGTGCGTGCTGATCGGCGGGGAGACGGCGCAGATGCCGGGCTTTTACCAGGAAGGCGAGTACGACCTGGCGGGATTTATTGTGGGCGCGGTGGACCGCGAGAAGCTGGTGACGGGAGCGGAGATCAAGGCGGGGGACGTGCTGATTGGGCTGCCTTCGACCGGGCTGCATACCAATGGGTATTCGCTGGCGCGGAAGCTGCTGTTTGAGGTGGGTGGCTACAAGCCTACGCAATATGTGACCGCCATCAAGGAAAAGGCGGGCGCGGCGCTGATGAAGACGCATCGCAGCTATCTGCACGTGATTCAAAAGCTGGTGACGGCGGGAGTGACTACGGGTATGGCTCACATCACAGGCGGCGGGATTACGGAGAATCTGCCTCGCATTCTGCCTAAAAATACGGCTGCGCAGATCGAGATCGGATCGTGGCCGGTGCTGCCGATTTTTGAGCATCTGCGCACGCTGGGGCAGGTTTCGCAGGAAGAGATGATGCGCACCTTCAATATGGGGGTGGGGTTGATTGCGGCGATACCGGCAGCCAAGTTCCTTCGCGCGAAGAATCTTCTGGACCGGGCAGAGGAGAAGTTCTTTGTGGTGGGGCGCGTGGTGAAGGGTGAGCGCCGGGTGCAGTACACGTAAACAGTGAACAGTGAACAGTGAACAGTGAACAGTGGACTGATCCTAGCCGCACGGTCGACGGAATGAAGGGTCAGGCTTCAGCCCGCGCATCACTCCACCCAAATAACAGCGGGGCTATAACCCCAGAGGGGAATCTTGGAACTTGCCTCGAAAGATCGGCCCGTTCGTCTCGGAATCCTTCTCTCCGGGCGCGGGTCGAATTTTCTGGCGATTGCCGAGTCGATTCGGGCGGGAAGGCTTGAGGGCGCTGAGATTGCGGTGGTGATCTCGAACGTGGCGGAGGCTGGAGGATTGGCCAAGGCGCGGGAACTGGGGCTGCCGCATCAGGTCGTCATTTCAAAGGGGCGAAAGCGCGAAGAGCACGATGCGGATCTGATTGCCTGCCTGAAGGCGCACCGCGTGGATATGGTTTGCCTGGCTGGCTATATGCGGCTGCTCTCGCCGGAGTTTGTGGCCGCGTTTCCCAATCGCATTCTCAATATTCATCCTTCGCTGCTGCCGGCTTTTACGGGATTGGAGGCGCAGGAGCAGGCCTTTGACTACGGCGTGAAGGTGGCCGGATGCACGGTGCACTTGGTGGATGAACACCTGGACCACGGGGCGATTGTGTTGCAGCGGGCTATTCCGGTGCTGGAGACGGACGATGCTCACTCGCTGGCTGGGCGCATTCTGGCTGAGGAGCATTTGGCTTATACAGAGGCGATTGCGCTCGTGGTGAGCGGGGAGTATGAGATGCGCGGACGGCGGTTTGTGAAGCGGGATTTCTATAAAACACTGTGAGAGCAGTTCTCCTGAAGGCGTAGAGTGAGCGTGGACCGGGAGGTCCACGCTACAGCCAGCCAGGAGGCTGGCGCTACAAAAAGGCGGCTGCCGTCGAAATCAAGCCCAGGTAAGGCTACTTTGGAATCTCTCTTATTGCGCTGTCAAGCATCCGTATTCAAATTTCTTTTCTATATCGCTGATTTCAGGGTTCTTAAATTCCCTGCCGCATTTGCAGGATATATATCGCTGATTGCATAGGCTTATAGATAGCCAGACAAACGACGGAGATGCGGCGCCCGGCGAATGGGTTCGCCTTCCCATAGCGGAAGGTTCCGGGGCGCGGGACTGAGCTTGTCTGCGAGGCATGGACTCTCCACTGGAAGCGATGATCGGAACCACGGCAACTTCCGGCACTGAGAGCAGCCGAAACCCAGGACCATCGGCCAGCCCTTATGAGAGGGCTGGCCGATGGCGGGAATGGGACCGAACGGAACAGCGAACATCCAAACACATTCTGAAAAAACAACGGCGGCTCCTGCCGCCATTTCCGCTTCTGGAAGGAGCTGCATATGAATTTGATTTCGAATATCTGGAACCATCCGAAAACGTCATCAGCCGGGTTGATGATTGCGATCATCAGTATTACCGGCGTTTTGTCGCAGCAGGGGATTACGCTGGGCACCGCCGGGACCGGCACAGTGGTCGCGCTGGTGGGCTCGCTGGCCACCGCACTGCTGGGACTGCTGGCTAAAGATCCTGAGGTAGCGAGTCAGCAAGTCAGCGGGTCAGCGAATCAGCGGGCCGGTGGAGCGAACACCAGTGCGAAACTAGGTGCCTGGGCGCTGATCGCTCTGTTGCTGCCGTTGCTGTTTGTGAGCGGGTGTTCTGGCAAAAGCGTTGCGCAGGATATTGTGAACTGGACGCCGGCTCTGCAGAGCGCAGTGGCTACGGTGGATTCGACAGCGGCGCTGCTGGCGCCGGTGGATGCGCCGATTTTTGTTGCCGCAACGGTGGGGTTTGACGCTGCTTCGAATCTGCTGGATGCGCAGGCGAAGGCTTACCTGGCTAATCCATCGGCAGGCGTGCTGGCGCAGTTGCAGAGTCAGATTGTGACCTTTCAGCAGCAGGTGAATAGTGCGCTGCTGCAGGCGGCAAGGATTGCGGACTCGGCGAGCCAGACGCATGCTTTGGCCGCGATCCAGGGAGTGGGAACGATCGTGAGCACGCTTCTGGCGCTGATTCAATCGGTTTCAAGCAAGGTTGCCGTGGCCGAGATGGCCTCGCAATCGACTATCAAATTGGCCCAGGTCCGGGCTTATAGGAATGACGGCAAGGCTGTTGAGATTGTGGCCGGTCATTATGGCGAGCCGGTTGGGTTGGCGCGGATTCAGGTGGCGCGGGCTGAATATGGAGAAGCTCAGGCTGGTTTCTGAAGAACTAGAGTAGTTCTCCTGAAGGCGTAGAGTGAGCGTGGACCGGGAGGTCCACGCTACAGCCGGCCAGGAGGCCGGCGCTACAGGGTCATGAATGGCTACTTCGGTAGAGAGGCTGATATGGCGGGCGGATTCCAGTCCGCGGCCCAGCGGGATGGAGCTGGGCCCATTTGAAACTCAAGCTTTCCTCCATTGACGATATCGGTATAGTGAATGACTGGAATGTTAAGTGGGACTCCGTTCAGCTTTACGGACTGAATATAAACATTCTGTTCGGAGTTATTCGCTGCTGTAACACTGAATGTTTTTCCGGAGGGTAGGTTGAAGGTGATCTTGCTGTAAAGCGGACTGCCGATTAAATAATCTCCTGAAGCGGGGTTCAAGGGGTAAAAGCCTAACGCCGTGAAGATATACCAGGCGGACATTTGTCCGCAATCGTCGTCGCCGTCGATGCCGCCGGGATCGTTGGCGTAAAATTTGGCGGCTATCTCGCGCACTTTTGCCTGGGTTTTCCAGGGCTGTCCGCTGTAGTCGTAGAGATAGCCATAGTGGTGGCTTGGCTCGTTATCGTGCTGGTTGTGGCCACCACGGAAATGCTCGTCGAGCTCGGCATTGAACTTGTCCGCGCCGCCCATCAGTTGCATAAGTCCGGGTATGTCGTGCAGCTCCGCCCAGGTATAGACCCACTTATCGCCTTCGGTCCAGCCGAAGGACGGGTCGGCCCACGATCCATCACTGTTTCTTGCCTGCATAAAACCGGTAGCCGGGTTGAAGAGCAGCTTGTAATTGAGAGACCTGCGCAGAAAATACTCATAGTCGCTGGTTTTTCCCAGCGCTTTTGCCACCTGGGCGACGCACCAGTCGTCATAAGACTCTTCAAGGGTGCTCGATGCGTCCTCGGCCGTCTTATCGTCGGGAATATATCCTAACTGTTTGGAGTAAGTAAGTCCGGCGCGAGCTTCGTAAGGAGTATTCGGCTCGCGATCGTACCAGCGATGCTTGGTATCGTCGTCGGGCGGAGTCATGGCGTCCTTGTAGACAGCTTCATAGGCAAGCTGATAGTCGAAGCCATGAAATCCCTTGTTGATGGATTCGGCGATCAGCGAATCAGCGTGCGTGCCGATCATGATGTTTGTGTAAGACGGATTGGGCCACTTGGGCAGCCAACCTCCTTCGCGATAGTCCTGCAGCAAGGCGGTAATCATATCGCCATTTCGCTCGGGCGCGACGAGAGTGAGCAGGCTATGCTCGGCGCGAAAAACATCCCAGATGGAATAGGCGGTGTAAGAGACGCCGGGATGAACTTTATCATCAAAGGCGCTGTAATAGTGGCCGTATTCGGAGAATAACTTGGGATAGAGCATCGCATGATACAAGGCTGTATAAAAAATCTTTTCCTGATCGGCGTTGGCTCCCTCGAGCGTAAACATGCCTAACTTATCGTTCCAGAGCTTCTTGAGCTTTGCGCTCACGGCTTCAAAGTTCCAATCGGGAATCTCCCGATTTAAATTCTCCCTGGCCTGGTCGATGCTGATGAAGGAGGTACCGATTTTGACTTCGACGGTTTCGCTGCCTTTGGTCTCAAACGTCAGATAGGCGCCGACGTTGCTGTCCATTGCTGTTTCAGCTCCGGGACGAAGCGCGGCATTCGAGTAGGTTCCGTGATTCGACGATTGCTTGCTGAACTGAACGACGAAGTAACCTCTGAAGTTAGGCAGAACGAACGGGCCCAGTCCGGCGTCCATGCGATCAGGGTTATAGCCTGAAATTTCGTTTTTGTCCGGATCGAAGTGAATCATGCCCTTGATTCCGGGACGGGTGGCTTCGACGACGATATTCGCGTTGTGGATGGCGGGAAATGTGAAGCGCAGGATGGCGCAGTGGTCGGTGGAGGTGATCTCGGTTCTGATTCTGCGATATTGCCCGGCGTCGGCGGAGACGGAGTAATAGTAAGGAGTGGTTACTTCGTCGGCATGATAGAAGGGCAACTTGCGCTCTTCCGGGGTGGTCTTGATCGAGTCCAGCTCCGGAATGATGGTGACGTAGCCGTAGTCGCCCATCCAGATTGCCGGCTGATGCGTGCCGATGAAGCCGGTAATGGCGGAGTCCTGGTATTTGTAGGAGACTCCTCCCACCTTGTTCTGGCGGGTTTGCGGGGTCCAGTTGGTCATGCCGAAAGGGGTGGTGACAAAGGGCATGGTGCCGCCGTAGGCAACCACGCCGTCGCCGGTTCCGATGTGAAGATTGACGCGGTCAACGGGTTCGGCGAGCAGCGCGGAGGCTAGAACGGACAGGCTGAGAATGACTGAGCAGCGGCGGGAGAGGCGTAGGTGCGGACGATTCAGAAACATGCAAGCGATTGTACAGAATTCGCCGCGAGGGCATCGGTGATGCGGGGTCGCTTATTGGGAATTTCAAGAGGAACGGGACAGGGAAGGCTGGACCTGGAGTTCTCTTCTGGGCCAGCTTCTCTGTTTCTGTTTAGTCATTGGTTCCTGTTTAAATAATGTCCTTGCGCCGTCCCTACGGGACTCCGTAAAGAACTTGTGGAATCCTATTCCCCACGCTGAAGCGCGGGGCTAACAAACTCTGCGCCTCCGGCGCATTGATGCAGACATTACATTGCGGTCTCGGCACTTTTTGCCAACATTACTTATGCGGTCTTCAATAGCCCTCTGCGTGCTTGGCTATCCGGCGTCTCGCGATTCTCCCAGAATCAGTTTGAGAGTGATCTGCTTGCGGCCGCGATAGAAGGTTACGCTGATGGTGTCTCCGGCCTGGTGCTTGTCCATCAGGGCGTTGATGTCTTGCGGATCGGTGACGCCCTGGCCGTCGATGGCTACGATGAGATCGCCGCCGAGCATGATGGGGGTATTGCCTACGTAGGCTTGCTGGTCGCCACCGTGGAGACCGGCTTGCTCTGCTGCGCCGCCGGGAATCACTTTCTGGATGAGAACGCCGGAGTCTACGGCGAGACCCATCTGCGAGGCGAGATCGGGACCAATGCCATAGGAGACGATGCCCAGCGAGGGACGCTTGACGCGGCCGTAGCGGGTTAGGTCGGCAAGGACCGCTTTGGCGGTGTTGATGGGAATGGCAAAGCCGATGCCGGAACTTTGGTCGGCGCCGTTGGAGGCGATCATGGTGTTGATGCCGATGACCTCGCCGCGGGAGTTGAGCAAGGGGCCGCCGGAGTTGCCGGGGTTGATGGCGGCATCGGTTTGGATGGCGTCTTCAATGGGCGCGCCTTCAGCGCCGTGAATGGAGCGGATGGAGCTGATGATGCCGCGGGTCATGGTGCCGCTGAGGCCGAAGGGATTGCCGATGGCGTAGACCTTTTGTCCGACGTTGAGGCCGCTGGAATCAGCCAGCGTGACGGGCTGGAGGTTGGGCGCGTCGATTTGCAGGAGGGCAATGTCATGCACCCTGTCTGTACCTACTACCTTGGCGGCGTAGCGGCGCTTGTTGCTGAGCATCACCTCGATGCCGCGATTGGCGCCTTCGACTACGTGGTAGTTGGTGAGCACGTGGCCGGCACGGTCGAGGATGAAGCCGGAGCCCTGGCCGTGCTGGGGAACCGTGCCGTAAAAGAAGTTGAAGACCAGGGTGGTGGAGGTGATGTTGACGACCGAGGGAAGCACGCGCTTGTAGACGGCGATATTGTTCTGCTCCTCGGGGTCGTAGGCGGGAGCGGCTTCAGCCTCGGTGAGCGAGAGCGGGGAGCCGGAGCCATGCGCTCCGAAGAGCGAGATATTGCTCAGGGAAAAACGGTCAAGGCTGGCGGGGAGATGCGAGGTGACGAACCAGAATCCGCCTACCAGGAGAACGACCAGAAAAAAGCGGCGCAATAGCTTCATGATTTCGTTGACCGGAAAACCTTTCTACAGTGGACAGTGGACAGTGGACAGTGGACAGTAAAATACTCGAATGCGGCAGGGTCGGCTACAACTGACCACTGACAACTGATCACTGATTCCTATTCTAAAGACTCGCCCGGGAGAGATTTGTTGCTCTCTGCTTTGAGGCGGGGCCATAGGGATTCGACCTGGGCCTGGAGGTGGGCGATATTTCCTGAATTTTCAAGCACATAGTCG
>Ga0224555_1001531_pt1 | contig 31425 bp, 21 predicted proteins | sample 714S23034metaG_FD_180687 | JGI IMG/M metagenome (GOLD analysis project Ga0224555, IMG submission 180687) | Peat soil microbial communities from Stordalen Mire, Sweden - 717 S2 30-34 | ecosystem: Environmental > Terrestrial > Soil > Wetlands > Peat | place: Sweden: Norrbotten County, Stordalen...
AAAAAGAGAGGGGCGGGGGCCGGTCTTTCGAGCAGGCTCAGATCGCTCTGGCCTCGGGTGGGAACGGCCTCTCCGCCGAAACGTAACCTATCGTCACGCCTCACCCCGAAACATACAAGGGTGGGAGGCGTGGCGAAGTCGGTTGCCACGGAAGGCAAGATCAAGGGCGACGTGAATGCAATCGTCTACGGAGCGTCGAGCCAGGCGACGCTCACGCTCCCGGCAAATTTCATTCTTCATGCGCCTGAAGGCAGTTCTGCCGGCGAATATCTCCTGCTGCGTTTGCATGCCCATGAAAAAAATCGCGAATTCCGATTGGAGAAAGGCGGTGAATTTCATCGCTCCAGCAGTGACGCCAGAGACTCCGTCGATTTCGGCTCCAAAGAACTTGCGCCGCGTATTTTTGAGGTTACCCTGGGCCGCGAATTGGGTGCGGGGGAGTACGGTTTTCTGGCTCCGAATGACGCTCGCGATCTGGATAGCGACGCGGGTCACGGCAAGATGTACACCTTCTCGGTCGTGAAATAGCGGTCCCGGTCCGCTATGCTGATTGCGGGCCCGAAATTCTTGGCCCGGGGCGCCCGTAAGAATGAGCCGACGCACGCGCAGAACGCTTCTTATCTTGGCCGCGGTCCTGGTATTTCTGGCCGTGGCGATCCTGCTGCGCTCGAAGGCTCCGCCGGAGGCAGCACGGCTATTGCCGGAGTCGGACGGCATTGTGTACATCAACCTGAAGCCGATCCGGACCTTCTTTCACAAAGACCTGAAGCCGCCCGAGCGGGCGCCCGAGTACCAGCAGTTTGTGGATGCGACGGGGATCGACTGGGAGCGCGATCTGGACCAGGTGGCGATTGCGCTGCACCGCATGCCGGACTCCAACGGCCCGAACGGGCCGGTGGCTTACTCGATGGTGCTGGTGGGCAAGCTGACGGGCACGCGGCTGAACGCGTGGCTGGAGGCGCAAGCCACACAACGCGAAATTTACGCGGGCAAGACGATCTACAGCATCCCGTCAGCGAGCCGCACGGTGCGGGTGGCGCAGATCGGCTACGACATGTTGGCGGTGGCCAACACGCCGACGCCGGAGCAGATTCACTCGATCATCGACCGGCATCGGACGGCGGCGTGGCCTATCTCCGGATCGACACTCCTGAACCAGCGCTATCACGAGGTGCCGCTGCTGTCGGTGGCGTGGGGTGTGGGGCAGATCGGCCTGCCGTTTTCAGAGCGAGACGGGATCAGCATTCTGGGGCTGCGCTTGCCGCTGCAGCCCGACTCGACCATCGTCGCCAGCCTGGCTCCGACGCTGCCGGTGCCCGGATCGCTGCGGCTGAAGGTGGAGGAGATTGCTCCGAGCGATGAGAAGGCGGCGAGCCAGACAGCGTCCGTGGAGATGCTGATCGTGCTGGCGAGGGGATTCACGGCTCCCCTGGCAGACAACGCGGCCAACAACGGGCTGAAGGAGTTGCTGAAGACCGCGGAGGTGACACAGCGGCATGACCGGGTGGTGATCACGGCGACCCTTCCTTCGACGTTCCTGGCCAGCCTGGAGGCGAATGCGGATTCCTCACCGGCTGGGACGCCGTGAAGCGCGGGGCGTTGAGCGGAGTTGGCTGGGGGCTGAACAGGCTGCGGAAAAAGGGCTGATTCTAAGCCAAATCCTGAGGAACGTTCCGCAGGGGCTGAAGCCCGCGGTTTCTTTTGGGGCATTTGCGGCCCGGCTAAAGCCGTGCCCTTGTTACAAAGCATTGTTTTTCCGCAGGCTGTGAAGCCGTGCCCTTTCAAAGCGAGAGGTGAACGGTAGGGGACCGGTTGCAGCCTTATCGCAGCTCTGATTCCCGCCCCTATTCCCTGTTCCCTGTTTTCAGCCGCTTCTCCAGAAGAACCATGCGGCCATGGAGAGGCCGATGAAGACCACGATGGCCCGCAGCAGGGATTGAGGTACGCGGCGCGCCATGCTGGCCGAGGTATACCCTCCGATGGCGCAGGTGAGCATGGCGAGCAGGCAGTAGCGCCAGACAACCTGACCATCGGCCACAAAGATGATGAAGGCGATGCCGTTGGCCATGGTGTTGGCGACCACTTTGAGAGCGTTAATGGCGTGCAGGTCCTGATACCCGAAGAGGGAAAGCAAAGTGATAAGGAGAAAGCCGGCGCCCGCGCCGAAGTAGCCGATGTAAAAGCTGACGAAGATGGTGGCGAAGAAAACCGGCAGGCGGCGCGGGGGCTGGGGCTGATCCGAGATCGTGTGGTGGTTGCGCTCCCGATTGCGGCGGGCGAGCCAGCGCGACACCGGTCCGCTGGCGGCAAATATGGACGCGGCCACGAGCAGCAGCCAGGGCACGAGATGGAGAAAGGTCGTCTGCGGGGTATTGAGCAGCACCACGGCTCCGGCGGTGCCGCCCAGCAAGCCCGCCAGCCCCATGGGCCAGGCCAGATGCAGGTTGCGGCCGATGTCGTGCCGATACGCGGCGATGGACGTGAGTTGGCCGGGCCAGATGGCCACGGTATTGGTTGCGTTGGCCTGCACGGGGAGCATTTTCATGCTGAGCATGGCGGGAAACAGGAGAAAGGATCCGCCCCCGGCCACGGCGTTCAACACCCCGGCCAGAAACGCGGCCACGGTGAGCCAGAGCCAGTGCCAGTCCATGTATGCGGGCAAACCGGAGAGATGGAACATTCGATTCTTATTGTAGAGTGCCGCTTGCGTCGAGGGCAGGACGCAGGAATCTACCCAAAGAATTTTCTGTCGCACTCAAATTGAACAAGGTATGCTTTTCCCATGCTTCCCCGCCATTTGCCGCTAGCCGCAGGACTGTTTTTGCTTGCTCTGGGTGTTGTTGCGCCACAACTTGCCGCCCAAACCGCACCCGCAGTGCTCGATGTTGAAGGCCTGGGCAAAGGGACCGCGCCGCTCGATGGGCCGTGGCAGTTCCACACCGGCGACAATGCCGCCTTCGCGCAACCGCAGACTGCTGACACTACGGGAACCGCGGGCTGGGAACAGCTCAGCACGGATAAGACATGGGGCGAGCAGGGCCATCCGGCGTATGTGGGCTACGCGTGGTACCGCAAGCACATCCATTTTTCGCCGGCGCCGGGCGCCTCGCCGGAGTTCTTTCTGCTGATCCGGGAGGTAGACAACGCATACGAGGTTTACTGGAACGGGCGGCTCATGGGCAGCAACGGCACACTTCCGCCGGATCCCTCTTATCCGTATTCGCAGGCGGCGCAGATCTTCAACCTGGGAGAGGCGCGGGATGGGGTGCTTGCGCTGCGGGTGTGGAAGGGTCCGCTGACCTCCTTCGATCCCGACTCGCTCGGCGGCCTTTACTACGCGCCTGCCGCGGGCAGCTTGAAGGACATAACCGCTCAGAAAAACGAGCTCGATTACAAATGGCTGCAAAGCAACCAGTACAATTTTGCCTTGCAATCGCTGTATGGGCTGGTGATGGTGCTGAGCCTGCTGTCGTGGCTGCGCGACCGCTCGCAACTGGTGCTTCTGGCCATGGCGGCGTTCAGCGGCTCGCCCGTGATTGCGCTGTTCCTGGTGGGGCTGCGCCTTCCGCTCACCTACAGCGTGGCGCTGGGATGGTTGCAGCCGGTGCTGAGCGTGCAGGACATCGGACTGTGGTTCCTGCTGCTCTACCTGCTGCAACTGGACGGCAACCGGCGGCTGTCGGCGGCCACCGATTGGTTGGCAATCGTGAGCCTCAGTTGCGCGTCGCTGGATGGATTGCTGACGCTGTTTGACTGGAGCAACCCATGGCTGGCCTCGTGGGTGCAGGGGGCAGACGGCATTCTCACGGTAATTTTTACTGCGACGCAGATGTTCCCCTTTGTGCTGCTGGGCTTTGCGCTGCGCAAGCGCCTGGATCGAGCGCGCTGGCTGCTGGCGACGGCCGCGCTGCTGGCGGAGATGCTCTTTGTGGTGCGGGTGGCTTTGGCGCAAGGCAGCCGCTTTACGCACTGGACCCTGGCAGACAAAATCGCCGCGCCGCTCTTCCATTTCAACGGCAATGCGTTGACGCCGCAGATGCTGGCCAACACGCTGCTGCTGCTGGCCATTATTTACGCTGTTTACCGTTTTATGCGGGAGACGACGCGACGCCAGGGCGCGATGGAACAGGAGCTGAAGAGTGCGCGCGAGTTGCAGCAGGTGCTGATTCCCGAGACTCTGCCTCAACTGCCCGGGTTTGCATTCACCAGCGCCTATCGTCCCGCGCAGGAGGTGGGCGGCGATTTCTTTCAGGTGATTCCGCTGGAGGGCGAGTTGACCGGCTCGACGCTGATCCTGCTGGGCGACGTGAGCGGCAAGGGCCTGAAGGCGGCGATGACCGTCTCGTTGATTGTGGGCTCAGTGCGCACCCTGGCCAAGTTTGTTCCGGACCCGGCGGAGTTGTTGGCGGAGCTGAACCAGAGGCTGTGCGGGCGGTTGCAGGGCGGCTTTACCACGTGCCTGGCCCTGTGCGTGGGCCCGGACGGCGAATGCGTGGTGGCGAGCGCGGGCCATCCGGCACCGATCCTGAATCAGAAGGAGATCGAACTGCCAGGCGCGCTTCCGCTGGGCTTGCTCCCCGGCGTGACCTACCAGGAGACAGCGTTTTTCATGCACGAAGGCGACCACTTTGCTCTTTACACCGACGGCCTGCTTGAGGCGCGGAAGCCGAGCGGGGAGATATTCAGTTTCGAGCGGCTCGGCGCGCTTTTTGCAACCAATCCCGGGGCTGCCGAGGCGTCGGAGACGGCCGTCCAATTCGGGCAGGAGGATGACATAACGGTGCTCACATTCACGCGTCTGGCGACCGGGCAGGAGTCCTCGACTAAGCTGACGGTGCCGCATTTTGCCCGAGTCTGAGGATTTCGGCATGGAGCAACAGGAAACCTTGGGCATATCTGATTGACATCGTTCAAGTTATTCTATTTTTTCATATATTAGCCTAATACGCTCATATTTCATGAATCTCTTCTGCTATAGATTCATCAGATTTATCGAGGGGATGGGACACCGGTGGTCAGTGATCGGTGGTCAGAAGCGATCAGTTTTGATCGGCTGAACCTCCTACTTTGAACAATGGACAGAGAACACTGAGGAAAACGATGGCTATTCGTTGGGACAAATTCACGGTCAAGTCGCAGCAGGCGATCGAGCAGGCGCGGACTCGCGCCACTGAGCTCGGCAACCCGGAGCTCCAGCCCGTGCACCTTTTGCTGGCGCTGATTGAGGACCGCGAGGGCGTGATTCCGGCGGTGCTGGAGAAGATCGGCGTTCCCACCGAGCGGCTGGAGAGCAGCCTGCATCAGATCGAGGAAAAACTGCCTCGCGTTGCAGGCGCATCGAATCAGCCTGGCCTCAGCCAGACGCTAACCCGCGTGCTGGACCAGGCTTTTCGTGAGGCTGCGAACTTCAAGGACGAATACGTTTCCACCGAACATCTTCTCTTGGGCGCGGCTCGCCAGAAAGGCGACCCGGCGCACGATGCGCTGGTGGAGCTGGGGGCTACGCACGAGGCTATTCTCAAGGCGCTTACCGCCGTGCGCGGCACGCAGCGAGTTACCGACCAGAATCCCGAGGGCAAATTTCAGGCGCTGGAGAAGTACGCGAAGGACCTCACCGAATTGGCGCGACGGGGCAAACTCGACCCGGTGATCGGGCGCGACGAAGAGATACGCCGCGTGGTACAGGTGCTGAGCCGGCGCACGAAGAACAATCCGGTACTGATCGGCGAGCCCGGCGTGGGTAAGACGGCGATTGTGGAGGGACTGGCGCGGCGCATCATCTCCGGCGACGTGCCCGAGAGCCTGCGTGACAAGCGGGTGATCTCGCTTGATCTGGGCTCGATGCTGGCAGGGGCGAAGTATCGCGGCGAGTTCGAAGACCGGCTCAAGGCGGTGTTGAAAGAAATTGAAGAAGCGAACGGGGAGATCATCCTGTTCATCGACGAACTGCACACGCTGGTGGGCGCGGGCGCGGCGGAGGGAGCCATCGATGCCAGCAACATGCTGAAGCCGGCACTGGCGCGGGGCGAGTTGCGGGCGATTGGCGCAACCACGCTGAACGAGTACCGCAAGTACATCGAAAAGGACAAGGCGCTGGAACGGCGTTTTCAGATTGTGTACGTTGGCGAGCCCAATGTCGAAGACACGATCGCCATTCTGCGCGGACTGAGAGATCGCTATGAGGCGCACCATAACGTGCGCATCAAGGACGCGGCGATTGTGGCCGCGGCCACGCTCTCGCACCGCTACATCAGCGACCGTTTCCTGCCCGACAAGGCGATCGACCTGGTGGATGAGGCAGCTGCATCGCTGGCGATTCAGATTGGCTCGGTGCCTACGGAGATCGATCAACGGGAGCGCGAGAAGACCTCGCTCGAAATTGAACGGGAGGCTCTCAAGCGCGAAACCGACGCGAATAGCCGGGGGCGTCTTGAAGCAGTGGAGCGCGAAATCGCAACGCTGACTGAGCAGATTACTGCACTGCGGTCGCGCTGGACCAAAGAGCGCGATGCGAGCAGCCACATCACAGACGTGAAGAAAAAGATCGAGGCGCTGCGCTTCGAGGCCGAGGAGCAGACCCGCAAGGGCCAGCTGGAGCGGGCCGCGCAGATTCAATATGGCGAGCTGCCAAAGATGGAGGCGGAGCTGAAGCAATTGAGCGCGGCGCAGGACGGGAATGCCGGCATGGCGCGGATGCTGAAGGACGAGGTGGACGAGGAAGACATTGCCAAAATCGTGAGCAAGTGGACGGGGATTCCGGTGACGCGGATGCTGGAAGGCGAAGTGAAGAAGCTGGTGCAGATGGAGACGCGGCTGGCGGAGCGGGTGGTGGGCCAGGATGCGGCGCTGACCATTGTGGCCAATGCGATTCGCCGTTCCCGCGCGGGGTTGAGCGATCCGCGACGCCCCATCGGCTCGTTCATTTTCCTTGGACCGACGGGTGTGGGCAAGACCGAAACCGCACGCGCGCTGGCCGAGTTTCTTTTTGACGACGAGCAGTCCATGATCCGCATCGACATGAGCGAGTACATGGAGAAGCACGCCGTGGCGCGGCTGATTGGCGCGCCTCCGGGCTACGTGGGATACGACGAGGGCGGCCAGCTTACCGAGGCCGTGCATCGGCGCCCTTACGCGGTGATTCTCTTCGACGAGATCGAGAAGGCGCACCCGGATGTCTTCAACATTCTGCTGCAGGTGATGGACGACGGAAGACTGACCGACGCGAAGGGCAGGACGGTTGACTTCAAGAACACGGTGCTGATCATGACCTCGAACCTGGGCGCGGCGCTCTTGACCGCGGACGCGCTCAAGACCGAGCACGACTTCGACATGGCGCGGGAGAGCGTGATGCATGTGCTGCGCGAGCACTTCCGTCCGGAGTTTTTGAACCGCGTGGACGACATGGTGATTTTCCGTCCGCTGGGGACTGCGCAGTTGGGCAAGGTTCTCGAACTGCGGTTGAACGAAGTGCGCAAGCTGCTCGAAGACCGGGCGATTTCGCTCGAGCTGAGCGAGCCGGCGCGGCAACTGATTCTGGCAGCAGGATCCGATGCGGCCTACGGCGCGCGTCCGCTGAAACGGGCGTTGCAGCGCATGGTGCAGGACCCGTTGGCCATCAAGATTCTCAATGGGGAGATCCTGCACGGCTCGCACGTCCGTATTGACGCAGACCGCAACTCAAACCAGTTGCGGTTTGAGCCGATGGGGCGGGAGGCGATGGCGTAAGAAAACAGTGGTCAGGGATCAGTGATCAGTGGTCAGTAATCAGCAAACAGGCTCCGTGATTGCGGAGCCTGTTTTGATTTCAAAGGAGGAGACTTCGCACTGATCCCGGATGCTGCGAAAACGCTTGCCACCCGATCTTCCCCGCGGCTAGACTTGGCCCATGAAAATCGCGCTTCCCCGCACCCTTAATCCTGCTGTCTTCCTGCTGCTTGCCGTGTTCGCCGCTTCCCTGCCTGCGCAGGACTGGGCCAAGGCACGCCTCGACGCTTCCCCGCGCCACCGTGAATACATCACACTTCAGCACGGCGGCCGCAGCGTTCAGGCCCTGGTTGTGTACCCCGAGGTGAAAACCAAGGCTCCGGTGGTGATTCTGATCCACGAGATCTTCGGTCTCAGCGACTGGGCAAAAGAGATGGCCGACGAGTTGGCTGGGCAGGGATTCATCGTGATCGCTCCCGACCTGCTGAGCGGGTTTGGCCCGAACGGCGGCGGCTCCAGCGAGTTCGCTAGCCAGGACGCAAACATCAAAGCTGTTTCTGGCCTTGATCCGGGTGTGGTTCTCGCCGACCTTGACGCCGCGGCCGACTACGGTAAACATCTGCCCGCCGCCAGCGGCAAGATTGCGGTGGTCGGTTTCTGTTGGGGCGGGGGCAAGTCTTTCGCCTTCGCAGCCCACCGCAGGGACCTGTCGGCCGCCTTTGTGTTCTATGGTCCAGGGCCGGCGGATGTCTCAGCGATTACCGCTCCGGTGTATGGCTTCTACGCAGGGAACGACGCGCGCATTGGGGCCACTGTTCCGGGCACCGTAGATGCTATGAAGGCCGCGGGCAAGAGATACGAGCCCGTTACGTACGATGGCGCGGGACACGGCTTCATGCGTGCCGGCGAGGATCCGGGCAACACGGTGCCGGGGAATAAGACGGCGCGCGAGCAGGGATTTGCCCGGCTGGTGAAGCTGCTGCATGAGATGAAGAGCGCGCCGGTGACTTAGCGTCGGAACTGAGAACCACGCCACGGCTGCCGACGGCGGAGCTTATGCCGCGACGTAGCGCAAACTGCAACCAGCGCATATTGTCTACTTTCTCAATTTGCTCTTTAGCTCCCGGTACCACGGCTCATGGTATTCGTTCGTTCTTTTATTAATGTATTCCTTTCGTTCCTCAAAAGTTGTGAGATCGATTTGTCTGGATAATCCGAGATTGCACGTTGCACAAGCGAGCTTGAGATTCTCGAGCTTATCGCTTCCGCTCTTCGCGCGAGCAATCACATGGTCAATGTGATGACCGTTATATGTAGCACGGCTTAGCAATAGGTCTTGTTCACAATACTGGCAATATCCTTTGTCGCGTTCGAACACTTCCCGTTTTGTTCTCTCCCAGGCGTTCATTGTGGTCTACCCCTCTTTCCCATAATCCGCTGTCCGCTGGGACAAGCGGAGGCGCAGCGATAGTACGCTGCACACAACCAATTTACTCAGTTTGCTGACCTATATTCCGGTGCTCGGCTATCCCACGTCTCGCTTCTGGGACCTGGGTAAGCAGCACAAGCCGAAACTACACTTTGTCATCTGAGCGACCGAAGCGCATCGCAGGGAGTCGAAGGAACTGCTGCTGCTTCTTCACGCAGCTTTCTCGACTTCCCTGCTCCCTCTGCCGCCCCTACTGTCCCAACGCCGCTTCAATCGCAGCCGTCACCTGGGGTGAGTCGGGCGTCACGGGCGGCTCAAACCGCGCCACCGGCTTGCCATTGCGATCAAAGAGAAACTTGGTAAAGTTCCACTTGATGTCGCCTGCGAACTGCGGATCGGTTGAATTGCCGGTGAGGAACTTGTAGAGCGGCGTCTGATCGTCGCCCTTCACGCTGACCTTGGCCATCATGGGGAAGCTGACGTTGTACTTGCGCGTGCAGAAGGTCTTGATCTCCTCGTTCGTGCCCGGCTCCTGCTGCGCAAAGTTGTTTGCCGGAATGCCCACGATCACCAGCCCGCGGTCTTTGTACTTTTCATACACCGCCTCAAGCGCGGCGTATTGCGGAGTGAAGCCGCACTTGCTGGCCACATTCACCAGCAACACAACCTTGCCTTTGTAGCTCTCCAGGCTCACTTGCTGCCCGTCAATCGAGCTTATCGTAAAGTCGTAGATGCTCGCTGCCCGAGCCTGCAGAGCGCCTGCGGCCGCACACATCATCATCGCCAGAATCAGTTTTCTCATAAGACCTCCAGATTTGACCGGTGGGGACCGTCTACGTCCCATTATGATCTCCGCGACAGTTTCATTGTCATCAAAGTGTAATTACAGATTCAGCAGGTGGGACGGCGCTCTGGTGGCCTACTGCCGCAGCTCGACCGGCGTTGCACCCTGGCCACCTTCGTTGGGCGGAGTTTCGGCCGCGCTCGCCACATGCGGATGGTCCTTCAGGTTCTCGCGCTCGCCGCGTGCCCCAAGCCGTCAGTCTCTCGATTAGTGATGGAATCCGGACCCGGTCCCGCTCGCCTTGAATCCCGGCTGCGAATCGAACCATGCGAGATGGCGCTCAATGTCGCTCAGCAGCATCTCCGCCAGGTCGCGCGTGAATCCGTTACGCACCACCGCGCGCTGGACCACGACTTCTTCCCGGTTGGCGGGCATGCGATACGTTGGCACCTGCCATCCGCGATCGCGCAGCCGGTCAGACAAGTCATAGAGCGACCAGTTCGTCTGTTTCTTCAGCCGCCACGACAACACCGGAAGATCCTGTCCGGTGCCGATGAGTTCGAATGGCCCGAGCGCCTCAATGCCTTTGCCCAAATGGACCGCGACCTGGTGGCACGCTCTGTGAATGTCGCGATAGCCCGCTTTGCCCAGCCGGATCAGGTTGTAATACTGCGCCACTATCTGGCTGGCGGGCCGCGAGAAATTAATCGCCAGCGTCGGCATGGTCCCGCCCAGGTAGTCCACATTGAAGATCAGGTCGGGATGCAATTCGCGCTTCTCGCGCCACACAATCCATCCCACTCCCGGATACACCAGCCCGTACTTGTGGCCCGACGTGTTGATCGACTTCACTCGCGGCAGCTTGAAATCCCAAAGCAATTCCGGCTGCAGAAACGGCGCCACAAACCCGCCGCTCGCTCCGTCCACATGGATCGGTACATCGAGCCCCGTTCGCTCCTCAAGCTTGTCGAGTGCCGCGCTCAGCGCCACCACATCTTCGTAGTGTCCCGTAAATGTGCTGCCCAGAACCGACACCACGCCAATCGTGTTCTCGTCGCACGCCGCCGCCGCTCGCTCCGGATTCGTCACCACCTCGTCGCCTTCGAGCGGCACCTCGCGCGCTTCCACGTCCCAGTAGCGCGCAAACTTGTGCCAGCAGACCTGCGTATTCGAGCCCATCACCAGGTTCGGCCGGTCGGCTGCGTTGCCCTGTTTGCGCATGCGTTCGCGCCAGCGCCATTTCAGAGCCAAGCCGCCCAGCATGCACGCCTCGCTCGAGCCGATTGTCGAGCAGCCGATCGTCTCTTCGGGCTTCGGCGCGTGCCACAGATCGGCGAGCATGTGCACGCAGCGCATCTCCAGCTCCGCCGTCTGCGGATACTCGTCCTTGTCGATCATGTTCTTGTCGAAGGACTCGGCCATCAGCTTGTGCGCCTCCGGCTCCATCCACGTGGTGCAGAAGGTGGCCAGATTGAAGCGCGAGTTGCCGTCGACAATCAGCTCGTCGTGAATCAGGTTGTAGGCGGTGCTGGGAGCCATGCTCTCAGCCGGAATCGCGTGGCGCGGCGCCGGTCCCAGCAGGCGCGCGCGCGTACATGGGGCGCACCGCATCGTTCCATCGAGGCGAATCTTCGGCTTGACTTTCTTTCATTGTTCGACCTCACTTCATCGCTTCATTGCATCCTACCGGAAAGACCTGACGCACACGGCAACGCGCGATTTCACATTATTGCCGCAACTCCACCAGCGTAGCGCCCTGGCCGCCTTCATTCTGCGGAGCTTCAGCCACGCCGGCTACGTGAGGATGGCCCTTGAGGAATTCACGGACACCGCGACGGAGGATGCCGGCGCCGTGACCGTGGATGACGCGCACGCGCGGGAAGCCGGCCAGAAATGCGCGATCAAGGTACTTCTCCAACTCGTCCGTCGCCTCATCCACGGTGCGGCCAATGAGATTAATCTCCATCCGCAGTTCGTCGGTGTTGGCGCTGGTCACGGTCACGTGCACATTCTTCTGCTGCCGCGCCGCGGCGAGCGGGTCCGCCTTCCCCTTTGCAGGATCTTCACCAGGAGGTGAGGGTGCGGAGAGATCGTCGCGCTTGACGCGCATCTTGATGGGCCCGAGCGCAACCTCGAAGAGATCTTTCTCCACCTCGCGCAGCACCGTGGCAACTTTGTTCATCGACTTGAGGCGCACCTGATCGCCGGCCGCGATGTGGCGCAATACATGCGGCTGTGCATTGGCGTCGCCCTGATCCGCGCCTGTGCGATGCGCGACCACGGTCTGATTGAAGCTCTCCTGAAACTCGCGCCGCAGCCGCGTCATGCGGCGCTCAGCCTCCTTTGAGAGCTTCTGCTGCGCGGCGCGATCCTCGATAGCCCGCACCGTCTCCCGCATCTGGAATTCGAAGTCCTTGAGCAATGAAGCCAGTTTGCCGTCAAGCTCCCTGGTGCGGTTGCGCAGATCCACGTCGCCTTCGCGCGCAAGCCTGGCGCGCTCCTGATTGAGCGCGTACTGCTCTGTCCGAGCGGCTTTGCGTTCCTCTTCAAGCTGTGCCAGTTCGTTGTGCAGCTTATCGAGAAAGCGCGCAATATCGGCTTGCTGAGTGCCGATCCGCTGGCGAGCGCCGGCAATAATCTCGCGATTCAGACCGAGCCGCTCGGCGGTCTGAATGCCAGCCGAAGCGCCGGGCACGCCCAGCCGCAACTGGTAGTTCGGCGCCAGCGTGATCTCATCCACGCCGGCCGCGGCATTGCGCACGCCGGGTGTATTTGCCGCGTAGACCTTCAGCGAAGTGTGATGCGTGGAGATGAGCGACCACGCGCCGGCATTGAGGAAGTAACTGGCCACGGCAACGGCCAGCGCGGCGCCCTCTTCGGGATCGGTGGAGGAGCCGAGTTCGTCAAGCAGCACCAGCGAACGCGCATCGGCCAGCCGCGAAAGCCGGTCGAGGTTGGTAATGTGCGCGGAAAAGCTGGAGAGCGCCGCTTCGATCGACTGCGCATCGCCGATATCGGCCAGAAACGAGGTGAAAACCGGAAAGCTGGCTGCGGCAGCAGGCACAGGCATTCCCGCCTGGGCCATCATGGCGAGCAGCGCCGTGGTCTTGAGCGCGACCGTCTTGCCGCCGGTGTTGGGGCCGCTGATGATGAGCTGACGCTCGTTCGCCGTGAGTTCCAGCGCCAGGGGGACAATGTGTCCGCCGGTGGCGCGCAAACGCTTTTCGAGGAGCGGGTGGCGCGCACGGTCGAGGCGCATCAGATCCGGCGCAATGGCCGGAGCCACGCAGTCGTAATCCCGGGCGAAGCGCCCGCGCGCCTGCAGGCTGTCAACCAGGGCGAGCACGCGCGCGCCCTCAACCAGCGCCTGCGCGCAGCCGCCCACCAGGCGGGTGAGAGCCACAAAGATGCGATGAATCTCGGCCTGCTCTTCTTCGATCATGCGCACCAATTCGTTGTTCTGCTCGATGGTTTCGAGCGGCTCGACAAAAACTGTCTGGCCCGACGAACTGGTTCCGTGAATGACGCCAGTTACGCGCCGCTTGAGCTCCGCGCGCACGGGAATCACGAAGCGATCGCCGCGAATGGTGATGACGTCGTCCTGGGTGGCGCCGTCGCTCGAGAGCTTGCGGAGGGCCGCGCGGAGACTTTCTTCAATGAGTCTCTGCTGGCGTTCCTGGTCGTGGCGGATGCGGCGCAATTCAGGCGAGGCATCGTCGGCCAGCGTGCCGTCGGGCTGAATCTTGCGCTCGATGGAGTCGGCGAGCTGGCGCAAGCCCGGGGTGAGGGCAGCGGAAAGCTCGGAGAGTCCCGGCAGCCTGCCTGCCACGCGCGCCGGCGGCGACTGCAGGAGCGCCTGCCACGCGGCCACGTCGTTGGCCAGCCGGGCCACGGCCTGGAGTTCGGCGGCTTCAAGGGCCGCATCTGGAATTCTGGCCTTGGCGGCGAGTTGCGTGGGATCGAACAGGCCGCCGAGCGGAACGGAAACCTGCTCTTCGAGCAGCAGGCGCAACTCGCCGGTGAGCTGGTGCTGGCGCGCGATCCAGAGTTCGTCGGCCGAAGGCACGAGCGCGAGAATCGCCACGCGGCCCACGGGCGAGGCGGCAAAGCCAGCTACCAACGCAAGCAGCGGCTCCCACTCGAGAGCGGCAAGGTCGACGTGCGAGACCGGGGACGGGATGGGATCGAGGAGCGACATTTTCTTTGCTGGAACTATCTTAGCTGGCTTGAAAGACCAGCATCCTTGTCAGGCCGATCCACTCCCCGCTAGCGTCTAGACCGTATGATTTGGTAATTACCCTTGGACCAGCGCGGGCGGGGACGCCCGCACTACAGCCGGTCAGGAGACCGGCGCTACAAGAGCGGCTCTTCCTGGGAGAGCGTTAGCTCGCCTTCCCAGCGTGCTACCACCGCTGCTGCCATGCAGTTGCCGATGACGTTCATGGCGGTTCGTCCCATATCCATTACGGCGTCCACGCCGAGGAGCATCATTACGGCGGCAGCGGGAATGTGGAAGGAGCCGGCGACGGCCATGAGGACGACGAGGGTTGCGCGGGGCACGCCGGCCACGCCTTTACTGGTGAGCAGCAGCGTGGCCAGCATCACGATCTGCTCGCCCGCGGAGAGGTGAATGCCGGCGGCCTGCGCGGCAAAGATGGCCGCCATGGAGAGATAGATGCTGGAACCGGTCATGTTGAAGCTGTAGCCGGTGGGTATGACGAAGGAGACGATCCAGCGCGGCACGCCAAACGCTTCCATGCGCTCCATGGCCAGGGGTAGCGCGGCTTCAGAACTGGTGGTGGCAAAGCCGAGGGCCGCGGGTTCGGCCACGGCCGCGGCAAAACGGCGCAGGGGAATGCGCGCGATCAGGAGGATGGGCGCCAGCACCAGCAGTACGAATGCAATCAGAGTTGCGTAGCCTGTAACCACCAGCTTGAGCAGGGGCAGCATCGTGGCCAGTCCCATGCTACCGACGGTGTAGGCCAGCGCCGCGCCGGCCGCCAACGGGGCCATGTACATGACAAAGCGCGTGAGGCGAAACATGGTTTCAGTGAGCGCCCGCAACACGCTCACCAGCGGAGCGCGACGCTTTTCCGGCAGGGTGGCGAGCGCAGTTCCAAACAGCAGGGCGAAGATGGCTACCTGTAGGATCTGGTTCTGAGCTACGGCCTGGGCAATGTTCTCAGGGAATATGTTCAGCAGAATATCCTGCCAATTAGCTGGGCGAGCGACGGGCGCGGCAACCTGAGCGGCCGCGGGCAGCGTCAGGCCTACCCCGGCGCGCGATAGGTTGATGGCGATGGTCCCGAAGATCAGGCCGAGGGTGGTGACGGCCTCAAAAAAGACAATCGACTTGAGGGCGACGCGCCCCACGCCGCGCAGCTCGTTGTGACCCGCGATGCCGGTGACGATGCCGCCAAAGATGAGCGGGGCGACGATCATGCGAATCAGGCGCAGGAAGATTTCGCCGAGGAAATGGGTTTGCGCAGCGCATCGCGGCGCATCCACGCCGAGCACGGCGCCGGCAAGCATGGCGAAGAAGGTCCACATCAGCAGCGAGCGGCGGCGCACGGCAAAGGGAACAAAGAGACCGACGCCGATCCAGCGAAGGGCGACGGCAATCTCCGCTCGAGAGTGAAGCAGCGTAGCCGCGAGGCCGGCCGCGAACAGAACGGCTGCCGCGGCGGCGAGAGCGCGAAACACTTTTTCGCCGGAATGCAAATCCTGCGAGGTGGTGGTGGGGCGCAGCGATGGATCTTGTGATTCCAAGGTTCCATTATGCTATGTCAACCGGTTTGAGGAAAAAGGCCTGGAGGCTGAGCGCGGAGATTTCGATGGGATCTAAGAGCTGGAGCCCGTGGTCGAGCTTGGCGAGGCAGGGGATGAGGCCGCAGGCGCGGACGCGGGTGTAGCTGCCTTGCTTTCGCCCGCAGTGGACGGCTTGGCGGATTCTGTCCCGGCTGATCCGCCGTCGGATTTGACCGTGGATTCAGAACCGGATTCCGACGCAGGCGCGGAACTCTTGGACGCGTAGTCGTTCACGTACCATCCAGCGCCCTTGAACTGCAGGCGTGGCGCGGTCGGCGGCCGTTCCAGCGCGCCGCCGCACTTGGGGCATACTTTTTCCGGTTCGGCGCTGAAATTCTGGATTTTCTCAAAAAGATGGCCGCATTGGGTGCAGCGGTAGGCATACAACGGCAAGGCGATTACCCCTTCGGAACAGAATTCCCACTCTTTCCATTGTACCGGGAGGGCGGTGATTCCATTCAAGAATTGGCCGCCCCGTCCCGTTCACACCGTGCCGTTGCCGGCCATGGGCTTCAACGTACCCGAATCAATGCACCTTGATGTGGACCGAGGCGCTCACATTCTCCCATGCGAGGGTGAGAGTGCCTTTGCCGCCGCCGTTGTCGGTGAGCGTGTACTTGAGGTTCTCAACCAGTGCAGGAGGCGTGGCCATGGTCATCGTCGTTTTGCCGAGATCCTGCGTTCCGTCGTACCTGAGGCCCCACTCGCCGTTCTGCTTGTTCACAATCAAGACCCAGTTGGCGGGGTCGGAGATGTCGACAAAGATCGTGTAGGTGCCGGCGGGAACATTCAAATCGCCGATGGTCAGGTCGGCGTCAGTGTGCAGCGTGGTGGCCGGATTAGCGCCGGCGCGCCATACCGGGTAGTGCGGATCGTGGCTAATGAGCCCGTCTTTGGTGAAGATGTGCCCAGCGCGGCCCTTGACTCCGGGCGAGTTATAGGAAATGGTGACGGATTTGCCGCCGATGGTGGCCGACTCCTTCGCGGGCGGGCTGGCGGGCGGTTTCTGCTGCGCAAACAGGGTTACGGCTCCGAGCACAAGCCCCGTACAACAGATGAGCAGACGCTTCATGTGATCCTCCGGGCAGAGACCATTTGAAATGAGGATGGCCCCGGCGGGTTGATTGTCGCACCGCGCGCCCCGGTAGGGCTACTCCCAGGTGCGGCCCACCCCGAGGCGCCGGCCAAGTATGCCGAGCGGGAAATGACTGCGAGCGGCCTGTTATGATGCGGCGAAAGGAATCGGTATGGAAGCGAGTCGCAGTCACGAGTCGGCGGGAGCGCGTTTTTGGGCCGCGGTCGAGGCAGAGAAGCCCTTGCAGGTGGCCGGCGCCATCAACGCTTACACCGCGCGGCTGGCTGAGGCGACGGGGTTCCGCGCGCTTTATCTTTCGGGCGGCGGGGTGGCCGCCAATTCGCTGGGATTGCCGGACCTGGGCATCAGCACCATGGAAGACGTGCTGACGGACGTCCGGCGCATCACCGACGCTTCCCTGCTGCCGCTGCTGGTGGACATCGACACCGGGTGGGGCGGAGCGTTCAACATTGCGCGGGCGATACGGTCGTTGACGAAAGCGGGCGCGGCGGCGGTGCACATCGAGGATCAGGCAAGCGCCAAGCGCTGCGGCCATCGCCCCGGCAAGGAACTGGTCGCGGCCGAAGAGATGGTGGATCGCATCAAGGCCGCGGTGGACGCGCGCAGCGACGCAAAATTCGCGATCATGGCGCGGACTGACGCCCTGGCCAACGAGGGACTGGCACGAGCCATCGAACGGGCGCAGGCTTACGTAGCCGCAGGCGCCGACATGATCTTCGCCGAAGCGGTTACGGAGGCGTCGATGTACACCGAATTCCGCAAGGCTGTGGGCGTGCCGATTCTGGCCAACATCACGGAGTTCGGCCAAACGCCGCTCTACACGCGCGAGGAGCTAGCGGCCGCGGGTGTGGACATTATTCTTTACTGCTGCGCGGCTTATCGCGCCATGAACGCCGCGGCGCTGAAGGTTTATGAAGCGATTCGCTCCGAGGGGACGCAGCGGAATGTGGTGGGGCTGATGCAGTCGCGCGCCGACCTTTACAAGTATCTGGATTACCACGCTTACGAGCAGAAGCTTGATGAGCTTTTCGCCAGGGACAAGGAAACAAAGTAGACATACCCGGCGTCGATCCTATACTTTGATGCTCTTCGGAGAATTGTCATGAGTGAAGCTTCCCCGGCTCCCTTCAAACCCAAAAAGTCTGTGGCGCTGTCGGGCACGGCGGCGGGCGAAACGGCAATCTGCACAGTGGGCCAGAGCGGCAACGACCTGCACTATCGCGGCTACGACATTGCCGACCTGGCCACGCACTGCGAGTTTGCCGAAGTGGCGCACTTGCTGATCCACGGCAAGCTGCCCACCGCCGGGGAGCTCGCTGCATACAAAAAACGGCTGCTTGGGCTGCGCAGTTTGCCGGCCGAAGTGAAGCAGGCCCTCGAGCAACTACCCGCGCACGCACACCCCATGGACGTGTTGCGCACCGGCGTCTCCGTCCTCGGCTGCTTGCGGCCTGAGGCCGAAGACCACAACGAAGCCGGCGCGCGCGACATTGCCGACGCGCTCCTGGCCTCGCAGCCGTCGATGCTTCTCTACTGGCATCACTTTGCACGCAACGGAAAACGCATAGCGGTTGACGCCGACAGCGAGCCGCTCGCCGCGCATTTTCTCCATTTGTTGCACGGCAGGCCGCCCAGCATGGAGTGGGTTCGGGCCATGCAGGTTTCGCTCATCCTCTACGCCGAGCACGAGTTCAACGCTTCCACATTTACGGCGCGCGTGATTGCCGGCACCGGTTCCGACATATACTCGTGCGTCGCCGGCGCCATCGGCGCGCTCAAGGGGCCCAAGCACGGCGGTGCCAATGAAGTGGCGCTCGTCATCCAGCAGCGCTACGCTTCGCCCGCCGAGGCCGACACCGATATCCGCCGCCGCGTCGCCAATCATGAGGTCGTCATCGGCTTCGGCCACCCGGTCTACACCATCAGCGATCCGCGCAGCGACATCATCAAGGAGCAGGCGCGCAAGCTCGCAGTCAACGACGATGGCCGGCGCCTCTTCTCGATCGCCGAGCGCATCGAGACCACCATGCACGACGCGAAACGGATGTTTCCGAATCTCGATTGGTACTCGGCCGTGGCGTATCATCTGATGGGTATTCCGGTTGAACTCTTCACACCCATTTTCGTGATGGCGCGAACTGCCGGTTGGGCCGCGCACGTGATCGAGCAGCGCCAGGACGGCAAGATCATTCGGCCTTCGGCCGTCTACACGGGGCCTGAGGATCTGGAGTTTGTTCCGATTGCGGAGCGGGATTGAAGCAGGGGCGGCAAATGTATCCTGATGACGGGAATTAACGCCATGAAAAAGCTGCTTAGCTTGGCGGTGCTTCTGATTTCGCTGTCGGCTCATGCGCAAAGTAGCGCCGCATCCGACTTGGATAGGGCAAGAGAACTGCTCAAGGCCCGGGCGATCGAAAGGGTTATGGTCCTCCGCATCCCTGACGATGTGACGACTCGAACCAACGTGACCCAGGAGTGGATGCGCAAGGATTCCTCCTATACGGTCACTCTCAATGAAGGCTTTGAACCGGCGCTCAGTTCCTTACTCGACGATGTGACCGCTACAAAATCCGAAAGAGAATCCGATTTGCGTTGGGGTCTCCTCGTGTACGACCGAAGTGGCCGCGAAGTAGCGTCGCTTTTTGTTGATCATTTTGGAAAAACCGGTTACGTCAATGGTAAGAGCGCTGAATTCAGTCTGAATATGAGCGAACGGATGCGCCGGTTTATCCGCGACCTCCGCTAAGCCTGAGGTGTCACAGTGTCCTCTCGAATCAGCAATGAACGGCCTGCGCCGGACAAAGTTCTCACGGACATTGCCGACTATGCGCTGAGCTACGAGATCGAGAGCGAACTGGCGTACACGACCGCGCGCTACTGCCTGATCGACACGCTGGGGTGCGGGCTGGAGGCGCTCGAATACCCCGCCTGCACCAAGCTGCTTGGGCCAATTGTGCCGGGAACAACCGTTCCCAACGGCGCGCGCGTTCCCGGCACCCGATTCGAGCTCGATCCGGTGCAGGCGGCGTTCAACATTGGCGCGATGATCCGCTGGCTGGACTTCAACGACACGTGGCTGGCGGCGGAGTGGGGCCATCCTTCAGACAATTTAGGCGGAATTCTGGCCACGGCCGATTGGCTTTCGCGGACTGCTGTGGCCAATGGTCAGCCGCCGCTGAATATGCGCGATGTGTTGACGGCCATGATCAAGGCACACGAGATTCAGGGCTGTATCGCACTTGAAAACTCGTTCAACAAGGTAGGCCTGGATCACGTGGTGCTGGTGAAGGTGGCTTCGACGGCGGTGGTGAGCCAGCTTCTCGGCCTGACGCGCGAGCAGACCGTCAATGCGTTATCATTGGCCTGGGTTGACGGCCAGAGTTTGCGAACCTATCGCCACGCGCCCAACGCGGGCTCGCGCAAGAGCTGGGCGGCGGGCGACGCCACCAGCCGAGCTGTTCGGTTGGCTTTGATGGCGCGCACCGGCGAAATGGGCTACCCCTCCGCACTCACCGCGAATACATGGGGCTTCTACGACGTTTCCTTCCGCAGCCAGGAGTTCAAATTCCAGCGGCCATACGGCTCCTACGTCATGGAGAATGTGCTGTTCAAAATCAGTTATCCGGCGGAGTTTCACGCGCAAACCGCCGTGGAAGCGGCGATGAAGTTGCGCGCATTGCTCGATCAGCGAGGGCTCACCACCGAGGCCATCAAAAAAATCACGATCCGCGCCCACGAGGCCTGCCTGCGCATCATCGACAAGCAAGGCCCGCTCGCGAACCCCGCCGACCGCGATCATTGCGTGCAATACATGATCGCCATCCCGCTGCTCTTTGGCCGTCTCACGGCCGGCGATTACGAGGACGCGGTTGCAGCCGATTCGAGGATCGACGCGCTACGCGCCAAAATGGAGTGCGTCGAGAATCCGGCCTTCAGCGCCGATTATCACGACCCCCAAAAACGGTCGATCGCCAACACACTTTGCGTGGAATTGAACGATGGCTCGCTGCTCGAAGAGACCGTGGAGTACCCGATCGGGCATCGCCGACGCCGCGAAGAAGGGCTGCCCCTGCTGCAGGAGAAATTCAAAACCAACCTGCGCCGCATTTTTTCAGAGGAGCGCCAGCAACAGATACTTGGCGTCTCGCTCGACCGCGATAGCCTGGAGCAAATGCCGGTCAACGACTACGTCGATCTCTACGTGCCGTGACTTTTCCGTAGATAGAGCCCGGGATTGCCCGCCTCATCCACGGCAGCTTACCGGGAGCGAAGCTGCTGCCGATGCTCTATATTGAATCTACGGGCAAATCAACACAATTGGGGGCTTCTCATGCCGCTTCGCATACGCGTTTCCTATTCCGTGATCTTGTGCATTTTTGCAAGCTGCCTGGGAATGCTCCATGCGCAGCGCCCCGGCAACTCCAACCCATTTTATGAACAGCTGCGGACGCTGCTTCCGGGCGGCGACGTGATCGCGGTGAAGAACCTGGAGCTCAAGCGCGACGCGGCCACGTTCACGTTTCGCAGCGGCAACATCGCCTTTTACGGGGAAGTGAATGGCAAGGTGACGGGCGCGGTTTTCAAGGGCGACGGCCATATCCACGTGACTCCGCCGAACGCCGAGGAGCGGCACAACCTGACCATCCTGAATCACAGCGAGGAGTTCGACGAGGACTTCGACGAGGTGGTTCTGCGCTTTACGGACGGGACCGCGGCGGAGCTGCGCAAGGCTTCCGCCGGACCGGGCACCCAGGATCACGCCTATGCCAGCGCGGCCATGGAGTTTCATGCCTTTCAGCGGAACAAGCTTCAGGCAAATGTCGACCTGCGGCTGCTCGAGGATGTCTTGAGCCCGACGCCGGGGGGATTCTTTTTCGCCGCCATTCACGGCCACAAGAACCCTCACCTGTTTTTTACCATCGACCCGCACGGAATACCGGATGTGGCGCCGGAAGAAGTCGGCTTGTTGAACTGGAACGATTGGGGCCCGGTCTATCTGACGGCGTTTCATCCGACTTCGAATGGCGCAAAGGGTTCAGGGAACGACGCGCAGAATGAGGCATTCCGGGTGGACCACGAGGATCTCGAAGTTACGATCGAGAAGAGCGGTTTTTTGACCGGACTCTCCACGGTTCACATTGTTGCCCTGGAAGACGGGGTGGCGGTGACGCCGCTCGATCTGTATCCCACGCTGCGGGTGAGCAAAGTTGAAACCGACAAGGGCGAACAGCTCGATTATGTGCAGGAGAAGAAGGAAGAGGACGCTGATTTTGGCGTGGTGCTTGCCAAGCCCCTGAAGAAAGGCGAATCCGCTACCGTGCGCATCGCATATGGGGGCAAGGACGTGGTGCAGAACGAGGGCAATTCAAATTATTACCCCGTCGCGCGGCAGAGCTGGTATCCCAACGCGTCGCAGAGCCTTGGCGATTACGCCACCTATCACATGGTCTTTCATGTTCCCAAGGGGCTACAACTGATTGCCACGGGAACCAAGGTGAACGAAACCACCGAAGGTAAAACTACAACGACAGAGTGGAAGACGGATGTGCCGCTGCCGGTAATTGGCTTCAATCTTGGCGACTTCACCATGAAAGAGGCGGTGGTGCCTGGCAAGCTGGGCGACAACCTGACGATCGATGCCTACGCCAATACGCATCCGCCGGATATGTTTAACGCGGTGGCCGACGCCATCAATTCAAATCCCATGGGCGGGGGCGGAACAGTCGATGCGCCCGCCGGCGCCATAGGCAACATCAGCACTGCCTCCATGCTTGCATCGCAACTGAGCCAGGGGCAGGTGGCCGCGCAGATTTACACCAACTACTTCGGTCCCACTCCATTTTCCAAGGTGGCGATTACGCAGCAATTCGCCTGCAACTACGGCCAAAGCTGGCCGATGCTGGTCTACCTGCCGATTTGCGGCTTTCTCGATCAGACGCAACAGCACGTCCTGGGGCTGCATCCTGAAGACATGTACTGGAAGGTGGTCACGGCTCATGAAGTGTCGCACCAATGGTGGGGCCAGACGGTGGGCTTCGGGAGCTATCGCGACCAGTGGATGAGCGAGGGTTTTGCGCAGGAATCCGCTTCCATCTTCCTGCTGGCCACGCGCCGCAAGCCCGATGACTATCTTGAATTCTGGAAACAGCAGCGCAAGCTGATCACGGAGAGAAACTCGATGGGCTTCCGGCCCATCGACGTGGGCCCGGTAACCATGGGCTTCCGCCTCAGCAGCGAGAAAACCGGCTTTAGCGTGTATCAGGATCTCGTCTATCCCAAGGGCGCATACATTCTGCACATGATCCAGATGATGATGTGGACGCCCAAGGAGGGCGACGCCCGGTTCATTGTTATGATGCACGACTTCGTGAACACCTACCGGCTGAAGGCGGCCACAACAGAGGACTTCAAGGCCATCGTGGAGAAGCACATGTCGCCGGGGATGGACATGGACGGCAACGGCCGGATGGATTGGTTCTTCAATGAATATGTATACGGGACGGATCTTCCGGCATATCACTTTGAGGGCCAGGTGACGCCGAACGACGCTGGGAGCTCGCTCCACTTCAAGCTTACGCAGTCCGGCGTTCCGCCAACATTCAAAATGCTGGTGCCGATTTATATGGAATTGGCGGACGGCAAAATCATTCGGCTGGGAGTGATCAATATCCCCGGGGACAAGACGATTGATCAGACCGTGAACCTGGGTAAATTAACCACGCCGGTGAAGCGGGTGCTCATCAACTACTACTACGACGTGCTTTCAGTGGATAACTAGGTCTGTGACCGGGAGAAGATGTTCTATCTAATGAGCGAACGTGGGCCAGGAGGCCCACATTACAGCCGGCCGGGAGGCCGGCGCTACATTTCCAAATGGAACATTTTCATACGGCCAAAGAACTAGGGGCAGCGAAAGAACGGGCGGGAATGGCTATTGCCGGTTGGCGCTGAGAATCGCGTCCGCCCAGTCTTCGGTGGTGGTGTGAATCCACTTCAAGGTGTTCTGGTCTTTGTAGGCGGCATAGATATAGGTAAAGAGCACGCGATTTCTGGTACGCACAATGCTCATTCCCATGACCATCGTGGTGGAGGTTCCGTTGGCTGAGACGGGCATGACGAGGCCGTAGCCGTAAGCGTCCGGCTCGGAAAAAAGGCAGCCGAGGTGAAGGGGTTTATCGGTGCTGAGGGCATCAGTATCGAGATTCAAGCCCTTCAATTTGCGATTGACTTCCGTTTCCTGCGCGGCTCGGGAAGTCGCGACGAGAGTCCCCATCTGGCGGGCCACCGCATCGACCAGACCTTTGAAGTCAGCGGGGGGAACATCAGTGGACTCGGCCTGGCGGAGCACCTCGACGAGCGCGTATTCCGACAGCGCCCTGGGGCCCTTCTTTTTCAGGGACTGGTCGGCGCTCGGAGGCGTGTAGGCGGCCACCAATCGATTGATATCGGGGACCAGCACCTCGAGGATCATCCGAGAATCGGGGCCGACCTCGGTCAGATCCTGAGACGGCGAGGGAATCATAATCGGCACATTCCCGATCGTGTATGTCTGCGAGAGTGGACTCTGCGCAGTGGGGCCCTGATTGCTCTGCGCGTTGAGCGCAGGCAGGGCAAAGAGTAATAGGACGGCAAGCGATGAGGCTGGAAAGCAGGAAAGCCTGCCCGAAAGATATTTCATCGATCAGATACCTCTAGGTTACGACGAAGTTTATCAGGTTGGGGGAAACGGTATCCGGCATACACCGCCGTGGACACGTCAAAGTCCGGCAGATGAGTCCGCAATTGATGGGGCATGTTCTCGTCGAGAAGAACTCTCAAGGCTGTAGCAGCGGCTTGTGAGAGTGGCCGTATGCCCGGATGCTGCGGATGGTGTCGAACGAGAGGCTTGGGAAGCTCTCCTGCGTCTCCTCGGCGGTCGCGCCCAGTTCTTCGTCAGCAAGGATCGTATCGGCAGGGATGCGCGTGCCCTTGACGACAGGCCTTCCGCCTACCTTCCCGGCGACGCTCTCAACCAGATCGCATTCCGACCAGTCCACAGTCATGATCGCCTCCACGGCTTCTTTCATGGTAGCCAGTGGTCTTGGGCGGGTCAACCCAAGATGATTGGGTTCGTGCTTTCCCAGGTCCCAGAATCGGGACCTGGGGCACCCGGCGTTCTGTGCGATTGAGCTTCGGTTGGGTTACGCCGTTACGGCGACCGGGCCGGCCAGACGCTCCTTGACCAATTCGTGGCCGCGGGCGAACAACTCGGCGAGCGGCAGCTTGCCGGAGTCCACTTCAGCGAGGATGGCTCTTTGAGCGGCGTATTCCTTGTTGACGATGCCGGCCTTGGATTGCAGCATGCGCCAGGCCTTGCGGCGCTCCACGCAGAACATGACCAGTTGCCGCGAGAGAGCGCGGTACTCGGTCTTGCCGTTCTCTTCGAAGGTGATGTATACGCCGAAGTCGGGAATGAAGGCGCGGTGTTCCGGCTTCACGTAATAGCGATAGACAACGTCCTGTTGCGTGATGCGGACCAGCATGTTGTCGAGATGAATCATCTTGGCTGCCGCTTCCGGCTTGATTTTCTTCAGGTGATTGCGGAAGCGAGCTTCAGTCACGCACCAGTGAGCCACGGTGTAGCGGGAGGTTTCGCCGGTGGTCTTGGACTTGGTTTCGTACCAGTCCAAATCAATCGACGGATTGCCCTTGATGTCCAGCGCCTCCTGGTAGGTTTCGCCCATGCGCGGATTGAAGACGAACTCCGGCGCGCCGCGCGAATCGCGCACGCGCTGCGCCTGGTGCAGGGCCATATCGTCGGCCACGCCGTGTTCCGGCTGGCAGGTGGTGAAAGCCTGCAGGAACATGGTGCCGCGGTACTCGAGTCCATCGAGAATGGCGCGGTAGAGCTTGGGCGCATTGGCCATGGAGACCTGGGCCACGAACGGCGATCCGTGCCCGGCGAGGAAGGTCTCGGCGACGGTCTTCTTCTCAGTGTTCTTGCCCTGGGTGGCGGAGCCGAACGTATTCATGTCGCCGCCGCCGAGCATGGGGGTGGAGTCGGAGTTCTGCCCGCCGGTGTTGGAGTAGACCTGGGTGTCGAGCATGAGAACCTTGACGTTGGGCCGGTTCTGGAGCATGACCTTGGAGGTGTTCTGGTAGCCGATGTCGCCGATACCGCCGTCTCCGCCAACTACCCATACCTTGGGCAGTTCCACGATCTCCTGGTCGGTCATCAGCGCGTCAGTGAAATGGGTGAAGTGGTAGAACTCTTCCTCGCTGATCACGTTGCTCTCGCGGGTAAGCAGGATGTCGGCGAGCCGCTCGGGAATGACGGAACGCCGCGCGTGATCGACGATGAAACTTTCGCCCATGAGCCAGCCCACCGTGACGCCGTCCTGGAAGAGCGAATTCATCCACGGATAGGGATGGGGGTTGTTGGGCGCCGTGGACCCGTAGACGGTGTTGCAGCCGGTGTGCGCGGCCATGGCCATGACGCTCATGCCGTTTGCGAGACGACCGTCAACCGGTTGCAGGTTTTTGTGGTTGAAGGCCTCGGTGAGCAACACGGCGGCGATGGCTTCAACAAGCTGCGCGTCGGTGATGACGCCGTGCACGGCCTCGTAAGCCGCGATGCGCACCTTAGTGTCTTTGGCGTCTTCGCCGCCCAGGCCCATGATCAGATGCATGATGGCCTGGCGCAGCAACTCATACTCGGCCGGGTTGCTTTCCTTGAGAGCGGTGAGCCTGGCAACACCGGTTTTTTCGAGTTCGCCGGCCTTGGCGACAAAGCGGTCGCTCTTGGCGTGGTAGACGGGCCGCATGTAGGCTTCAGTGACCGCGGCGATCGAACGCAGGACGCTTTTTTCGCCGCAGCCGGCGCAGGCGCCGTCGCCGGCTACCAGCGCGTCGTAGTTGGTTCGCACCATGAGCATGTTGCGCAACGTGGCCGTCTTTGAATCCGCCGGATTGGCGGCGCTGAACAGGCCAAGGTACTTCTGCGCAGTGTCTGGAAGCAGATCGAGGAACCTGGTGCCGGTTTCGTGCTCGGCATTGACCTCTTCGGTCTCCTGAACCATTTTGAGCGCGTTGTGGTCGCCGCACGCCGTTACACAGGCCGCGCAACCCTTGCACAGGTCGCTCACGAAGATGGAGAAGATGCCGCCCGAGCCGGGGCTCTTGCGCTCCGGCGAAGAGAAGATGGCGTTGACCTTCTGGTAGGCCATGGGAACCTTGTCGACGATGGCCAGGAACTGCGCCCTGGACTGGGCCGAGAATCCGTCGACCGCTTCGGTGGCGTCACGGAGAATGGCCTGCATCGGCGTTCCCGTCTTCATCTCCGCAACCATGCGTTCGCGGGCCCGCTTCTCGATTTCCGGCAGCGCGCGCAGCATCTTGTTGCGCTCCGACGCGTCGGAAACGTAGTAGGAGATGGCGGTGGTGAGCAGCGTGCCCAGGTCCTGGGAGCAGTTGGGCAGCGCCGTGTCAGGGCACACCGAGATGCACTCCATGCACTGGGTGCAGTTTTCCGGGATGTAAAGCGGGGTCTCGCGGCGGGCCACGTACTTTGAGGCCGTATCTCCGGTTGCGGCGGCGATTACGCCCATCGCCGAGAGCGGCGTGGCGGGCTGGTCGTATCCGTAGTGGGAGCGGAATTCCGCGTCAAAGGTGGTGATGGAGGAAATGGGCGTGCGCGGGCCCTGGCCGGCGGGCACGGCGGTGGAGCGGCAGCCAGTTCCGCAGGAACCGCCTGCGGTGGCCAGTTCCAGAATCGGCAGCAGCGCTTCGCCCCGCAGGCTGGAGTGGTCAGCCGCGGTGAGCGCGCCGATCGCGATCTCCTTGACCTGATCGAAGCCCTGCATCATGACTTCCATGTTGGACTGCACCACGGCTTCGCCCAGCTTGCCGAACTTTTTCACGTACTGTTTGTAGACGACTTCGCGGTACTGCTCCTGGGTGATGCCGAACTCCTCGAGCATGGGGCTGACGGCGAAGAACGCGCCCAGAAAGGCATTGCCCTGCATGCGCAATTGGAGATCGGCGCGATCAGTGGCTTTGCGGGCGATGGCGAAGCCGGGGAGCGTAAAGACGCGGACGTTCTTGTCGATGATCTGCTTGCGCGCCCACAGCGGCAGGTTCTGCCACGCGCGTTCGCCTTCCTCGTCCGATTCCCAAACCAGGCTACCGCCCTCCTGAATGCCGTCGAGCGGATTGCAGTGGGTGAAGGCCTTGGGATCGCAGCAGAGCACCACGGTTACGTGGCGCAGGTCGCAATTGACGCGGATGCGATCTTTGGCGGCAACCATGAAGTAGCTGGTGGGCGCGCCTTTTTTCTCGGAGCCGTACTTGGGATTGGCGCTGACGTGGATGACTTCTTTGGGATTGCCGAGATCGTCCTTCAATCCGTCGCGCGCGTAGAGCAGATCGTTGAGGTCGCCAAGGATAGCGCCGAGGTTTTTGCCGGTGGTGATGGCGCCCCAGCCGCCGATGGAGTGAAAGCGCACGGCAACCGCGCCTTCGGGCAGCAGTGACGGCGTCTCGTCGCCTACTACCGAGTAAGGATGGTCGATGCCGAGGACGATGAAGGACACGCCATCGGCCGCGGTCTTGCCGTCCTTGCGGGCGCGGCCCGCGGTGGCGAATTCGTAGGCGCCGATGATGTGCTCGGGGCGGAAGTCGCGCGACCCCAGCCCGTAGGTGCCCCCGATGATTCGCGGCACGTCGGCGATCTCGAGCGTGGGCAGGCCCTCAGCCGCCGGATGGCCTTCGGTGTGAATTGCCTTGGAGATGGCGGTGCGGATGTCGCGGCCAAGGGGATTGTCGCCGGAGAGCGCTTCGTCAGTGCGCTCCAGAATGATCACATTTTTTTTGCCCTTGATCGCCGCGATGACGGCGGCCTGAGGAAACGGCCGAATGACGTTGATGTGAATGGAACCCACGCTGGCGCCGCGCGTCTCGCGCAGGTAATCGACGGCGGCCTCGATGTTCTCCGCCGCTGAACCGAGGGAGACAAAGACGGTCTCGGCATCTTCGGTCTTGTATTGGCTGATGAGCCCGTAGTGGCGTCCGGTGAGCTCGCCAAAATCTTTGTAGGCGTCTTCGAGGAATTGCAAAATGGGCTCGGCGAAGTTGTTTCTCCGCGCCACGATTCCCTGCATGTAATGTTCCTGATTCTGCACCGGCCCGAGCAGGATGGGGTTGGCGAGGTCCATCATTTTTGGAACGCGGCGGCGGGTGGGCCCAAAGAGCACGCGCTGCGCTGGGGTGGGGCAATCGACGATGTCGTCCGGTGCGCCCAGGTATTCGCGGATCAGCTCCGACTCGTGTTTGTAGAAGGTGCGCTCCAGGTGGGAGGTGAGGAAGCCATCCATGATGTTCATGCCTGGCGTCAGGGAGAGCTCGGTGACGCGGCGCAGAATCAGCGCCTGGTCGGCGGCCTGCTGCGCGTCTTTTCCGAAGAGCATGATCCAGCCGGTGTCGAGAGCTCCATAAATATCGTCGTGGCCGCAATGCACGTTGAGCGCGTGCTTGGTGAGGGCGCGGGCGCCCACTTCCAGCACCATCGTCGAGCCCTTGCCCGGCGCGTGGTAGTACTGCTCCACGCCATAGACCACGCCCTGCCCGGAAGTAAAGTTGACCACACGCTTGCCGCATACCGAGTGGGCAATGGCGCCGCCCTGGGCCGCGTGCTCGCCTTCGGTCTCAATGGCAATCGTGTTGCCGCCGAAGACGTTCAAATGGCCTTCGGCATAAGCCTGCTGGAAGAGCTCGCCGCCTTCGGTGGAGGGCGTGATGGGATAGAACACGCCAGCTTCAGCGATCCGCGTTTCGGTATGGTAGGAAACAAGCTGGTTACCGTTCGCGGTGACCCGGATACCTGGATAACGAGCAGCAGCTTTCATTGAATTCCTCTCAATAGGCCCAGTTTTACGTTGTCTTCGCCGTGCGCCGCGAACGTGCGAACGGTTGGGACACACGACCCCACAAGTCCGCGCCGTGCCCGGCTCCGTTCTGAGTACAGGCCGCATCTTATTGCAGCCATTATCGATAAGCAGCCCCTATCGATTTGTCATTTGCCAGTCGCATGGCCGGGATCGGAAATCAGGAGACCACAGGGGAAGGGTACTCCCGCAAAGTACGACTTACATATAAGTATGCACCCATCGAGGGGAGACGCCGTCTCAGAAAGTGGGATCGACTCGAACTTAGATTGAGGGGCCGGGACGCCGTCTGAAGATCGGCGTTTGGATTCCCGTTTTCTGCTCCCTGAACCCCGTTTTCTACCGGCTGCGCTACCATGAATACAAAGAGGATCGGGGATGCGCATGTTTGTGGTGGTGTGGCAATTCGAGATAGCCGAGGACAAGGTGGCCGGCTTTGAATCCGCATACGGTTCGGAAGGCGCCTGGGCTCAATTATTTCGCACTTCATCGAGCTATCTGGGGACGGAACTGTTAAGGGATGCCTATGTTCCGGGCTCCTACCTCACCATCGATCGCTGGACGAGCGAAGAGGCATTTCGCGCCTTCCGCAAAGACCACGACAGCGAATACGAAGTTCTGGACCGGGCCTGCGACGCGCTCACCAGCCGGGAAACGCGTGTGGGGGCGTATACGGCATAAGCATCAAGACGGAGACGAGTGCGTGCCCGGGTCCGGCTTGGAGTCCAGGATTAGGACGTTGCGGCTGAATTCTGGCCCGGCCATGTATTTGATTCCCCGGTCGAAGGTGACGAGCACGCCGTCTTCCTTGATCGCCAAACCAAGCAGGTAGGCGTCGGTCACTTGCTGGTGGCCGCGTATGCGCGAAGCGAATCGAGCGGTGAGAGTGACCCAACTCTCTGCGAGGGGCCAATAGCGGTAGCCCGGACGATTCGCTAGTTCCGCCAGAATGGAAGTAGCTTGCTCGTGCGTGCGTGGACCCGGATAAAAAGACGGATTGGTTGTGATCCTGACAAATCCGATTTCGGTGAGCGGGCAAACGCCCCAATTGTCCTTTCCCGAAGAGTTGAACCATTCTTGCGCCCGCTGAAAAGAGCCGTGCCCAGGTTCGAGGAGGGAGATGAGGACGTTCACATCAAGCAAAGTTCTTCGGATCAAACTCTTCCTCCTCGAGTTTCTTCACCATTTCGGTCGTGATCGTTCTTCCGGTCGGAGGAAACATCGGCAGGCCGTTTGGACCGATGCGAATATCCGGCTTTGGCGCGGGCGCGGTCTGCGCCCTCCGGACGAGTTCGTTCATTGCGGCACTGAAACTGAGTCCGCGCGCGCGGGCGTAGTAGGTGGCAAATTCATGTGTCTCGTCGTCGAGCGTGATTGTGGTTCTCATGTCCCTATAATGCATCAATTCAAAATTTGATGCAATAAATATCATTTGATGCATACATCTAATAATGATGCATTTCAATGTTCTTGATGCGCATTGCCAGGATTCTGGTGTGCGCCCAGGCACACATGCTGGCAGCCGCCGCGAATTTTCTCCCTTTCTTCGCCATTTTATCCTATTTTTCCGTGTCTCATCCTGCTACAATCCCATCGAAATACAATTCATACTCTCGCCGTTTCCTGCGATGAAATGCAAGAACTGCGCGGGTGAGTACTTTCCTTAAGGAGCCCAATGGCCATC
>Ga0224555_1001532_pt1 | contig 31422 bp, 33 predicted proteins | sample 714S23034metaG_FD_180687 | JGI IMG/M metagenome (GOLD analysis project Ga0224555, IMG submission 180687) | Peat soil microbial communities from Stordalen Mire, Sweden - 717 S2 30-34 | ecosystem: Environmental > Terrestrial > Soil > Wetlands > Peat | place: Sweden: Norrbotten County, Stordalen...
GTATCGGGTCCTCCGTCTTGGCCATGGCTTCGCCTCAGGGAACAATGGCGGTCTTGATCTCGCTGCTCCGCTTCATCAGCTTCTCAAAGACGCGGTTAAGTTCGTATAAATGCGCGTGACCGGTAATGAAAGCTCCCGCCTGGAATCGCCCGCCGGCAATAATATCCAGCGCCTTGCGGCAGATCGCCGGCGTGTGATGGAAGGTAGCCCGCAGCGTGATATCGCTATAGTGAATCCGGTTGGTATCCAGAGTCACGTGCGTTCCCACGGCGCAACCGCCGAAGAAATTCACCGTGCCTCCTTTGCGCACCAGCTCGACCGCCTCCTGCCACGCATCCGGCACTCCCACCGCTTCAATCGCAATATCCACGCCCCGGTTCTTCGGCGTCAGTTCGCGCGTCTCGCGAATGGCCTTGCGAATATTTGTCGTCTGCACCACATGCGACGCGCCCAGTTGACGCGCAGCTTCCACCTGACCATCATGTTTTACGATAGCAATCACGTTGCATCCAGACAGCGCTGCCACATGCAGAATCATTAACCCCAGCGGCCCTCCGCCAATCACAGCCACCGTGTCGCCTGTTCGCGGGCGCGAATCCTCAAATCCATGCACCGCGCAAGCCAGCGGCTCCGTCAGCGCCGCATGCTCCAGCGGCACGTGGTCGGGAATATGCAGCGTATTCTTGGCCACAATCCGCGCCGGAATGCGAATGAACTCCGCATACGCGCCGTTGTTGAACAACAGATCGTCGCAAAGATTCTCCTGGCCGCGCTCACAGAAGAAACACTGTCCACAGGGCGCGGAGTTGAGCGCGACAACCCGATCGCCGGGAGCAAAGCCGACCACTCCCTCGCCCGCCTCCACAACTGTCCCCGCCAGTTCGTGGCCAAACAGCGCCGGAGGCACAATCATGCGAGCGTGGTAGCCTCGCCGGAAAACCTTCAGATCCGTTCCGCAGGTGAGCGCTGCGCCCACCCGGACAACCAATTCACCCGGTGCCGCTTCGGGCACAGGAACACGCTCAATGCGAATATCTTCGCGACCGTGGAGGATTGCGGCTTTCATGGTTGTCGCCATCAATGCCCTCCTAATCTACTCCCGCGCCAGAAACAGGCTCAATCATAATCTTCATTGAGTCGGCTTTGGGGTGCGAAGCAATGTCAATGGCTGTCACCGCCTGTCCAAGCGGAAACCGATGCGAAATCAGTTGCGTCAAATCGAATCCATTGCGATAGCCGCCAAATACCAGTTCCGTCACTTCATCCAGAATCGGGAACGAAGACGAATACGAGCCGAGCAGCGTCTTCTCGTCCATGCACACCGCGCCTGGATCGAACGTCGCCTCGCCGTGCTGGGTCTGCGCAAACAGCATCACCTTCCCGCCCGGCCGCACCGCGGCCATCGCCGTCTGGATAAGCGCGTTGCCCCCAACAGCAATCACCACAGCGTCCGCCCCGCGATTATCGGTCTCCTGCAACACGCGTTCAACCACATTTTCGTTTCCCGCATGGATCGGGTCCTTCAATCCGAACTTTGCCGCAATGGCATGGCGTTCCGGATAAAGGTCCGACGTTAAGACCCGCGCCCCCGTGCGCCGCGACAACGCCGCCCACATCAGCCCGATCGGTCCCTGCCCGATCACCAGCACCGTATCGTCCGCCGCAAGGTTCAACAGCTTCACGCCCTTCAGAACCGTGTTCACCGGCTCCACAAACGCAGCCTGCTCAAACGGCACATCGTCGGGAATCCGCACCACGCCGCGATTCGCGACCACAAAGCCCATCACCCGGATGTACTCCGAAAAGCCGCCGCCCGACGGCTCGAATCCGGCAGTCACGCCCACCTTCTTGTAGAGCGGACATTGGGCAGGCGTCTGTTTCCGGCAGTAATAGCAATCGCCGCACGGCACATGATGAAACACCATCACCCGCTCGCCCACGGCATAGCTCTCCACGCCATCGCCCACTTCCACGATGGTCCCCGCCATCTCATGGCCAAAGATGCGCGGCGCAGAGTGCGACCCGGTGTGAATCTTTTTGAGATCGGTCCCGCAGACCCCGCATGTGGCCACCTTCACCAGCAGCTCACCCGGTCCGATCTTCGGCACAGGCACGGTCTCCACACGCATATCGTTCACGCCGCGATAGACGGCAGCCTGCATGGTGGCGGGAATTGCAGCGGGAATCTTCGCCGCGTCGCTCACTTCGTCCTGCTGGCTTTCAATGTTTGAGATTTGGGTAGCCATTGCGCTCTCTGATGTATGCCCTTTCATCGAGAAAATCGAGCACAGCTTCCCTGATGCTCTGGGAAGCCTTCCTGCTATTCTCGCCCATTCTTGCAAGCGAGGGCCAGTACCAAGGCCTCAGAATCGAAAAAAGTACCATAGCAGCCATGTCAAACCGCCCATCCGGGCGGATAAACCGATTGAAATCGGGTAGTTTGTCGTGAAACCCGTCACTGACCCCCTTGATGCAATAGAACGGAATCCCGCGCATCGCCGCCAGCCGCGCAATCGCCGAAGCCTCCATATCCACCAGGTGAGCCCCGTAAGCCACCGCCAACCGCTGCTTCTCCGCCTCGTCGGCAACAATGGGACTCGTCACCAGCCACCGCTCATCATTCCAGACGGCTGGCCGGAACCGCTCTCCCGTCCGTAAATCAATCACCCCAGAGACCCCATAAACCCGTCCAGCTTTCAGCTCTTCAGTCAACGCCCCCGCCCAGCCAACCGAAATCACCATATCCGGAGCGCCATCCTTCTCGACCGCCGCAAACGCCCGCGTCGCAGCATCCACGCCGGCTCCAGCGCACGCCGCCACCCACTCCCCTTCATCGAACTTCCAGCGCCACAGATCCACCCGGTCGCGCCGCTCGTGCACCCATCCCCGCACCAAAGGCTTCAGTTCTCCAGCCATCGCTGCAATGATCGCGACCCGGCTCACGGCGCATACCCGTTTGCCCGAAACCACTCAATCGCCGCCCGCATCGCCGGATACACCGGCACAATCCTGAAGTCGAGTTCCTGCTGCGCGTGCGCACTCGAGGCATACATCTTCTTGCGCCCCATTCGCACCTCTTCAAGCGTCGCTCGCGGCTCCTTGCCGCGAATCCGCCCCGTGATCCACTCCTCAAAAAACGCATACGTCGCCGCAACCGCAAACGGAATCTTTACCGTCGGCGACGGTATCCCGGTAATGGCCGACATCTTGTCGAGAATCTGCTTCAGCGTCAGATTCTCCCCGCCCAGAATGTACCTGTGTCCCGGCTGACCCAGCGTGAGCGCGGAAACATGTGTGCGAGCAACTTCGGTCACATCCACCAGGTTCAGCCCCGTGTCCATGTACGCGGGAAACTTGCCGTTGAGAAAGTCCACAAAGATGCGCCCCGTCGGCGTGGGCTTCGCGTCATTCGGCCCAATTGGCGTTGTAGGGTTCAGAATAATGACCTTCTGTCCATCCTTTGCCGCCTTGATCGCTTCCTGCTCGGCCATGAACTTTGATCGCTTGTAATGGCCAACCATATCCTTGAGTGAGACCGGAGTGTCCTCATTGATGACCAGCCCGTCGGTGCGAAAATGCATCGTTGCCACGCTTGAGGTATAGACAAACCGCGGCACGCCCGCCTCCTGTGCCATCCGCAACAACTCCCGCGTACCGTCTACGTTAGCGCGATACATTCCCGCAGGATCGGGAATCCACAGCCGGTAATCGGCCGCGACATGGACCACCGCATCGCAACCCTCAATCGCCGAACGCAGCGTCTCCGGCTCCGCAAGATCGCCAACAACCGTCTCGCCGCGAATGCCTTCAAGATTCTTCAAATTGCTTGTTTTGCGTACCAGAAGCCGGAGATCGGCTCCTTCAGCGGCCAGCGATCGCGCCACATGATGGCCCACAAATCCGGTTGCGCCTGTCAAAAAGACTTTCATAGCCTCGAATCTCTAACACCATCTTAAACTTCAGGGTCGTGTCGGCCAGCTCCGATCCAATAGTGCGGACGAAAGCCAGCCACATAATGCAAAACTGCATTACAATCGGAAAGGAAGGACAATCAAATGGCTATCGTGAGCACAACGTCGCGGGGACAGGTGACTCTCCGGAAGGAAATCTTCCAGCACGTTGGGATAAGACCCGGCGAGAAATTGGAGATCGAGCTCTTGCCGGGTGGCGAGTTCCGGGGCCGCGCGGTGCGGAAGAAGGGCAGCATCAGCGATTTTGCCGGATGCCTGAAGGGCAAGACCAATGGCACAAAGCTGACGATTGAAGAGTTGGACGAGGCTATCGGCCAAGCCGTCGTCGAAGAGTTCCTGAGAGGCGTTCAGCGATGAAGATGGTCGCGGACACCAATGTCTTGAACTGATTCCAGATTGTAATGCGAAGTTGCATTACAATTGTTTCAGCGACTGAAAAAAGAGAGGTGACTATGCCGGTTCTCACAGTAACGGCGCGGGGCCAGGTGACGCTTCGGAAGGAATATTTGCGGCATTTCGGAGTCAAGCCGGGCGACAAAATCGACCTCACGCTGCTGCCGGGAGGGCGGGGAGAGATCGGCGCTGCACGGCCAACCGGTTCCTGGGACGACTTCATCGGCTGCCTGGCAGGTAAGACGAACCTACGCCTGACCATTGAAGAGATCAATGAGGCGATTGGCCACGCAGCAGCGGAGGCTGGTATGGCAGGACTTGAGAGATGAGGATCATCGCCGACACCAACCTGCTGGTGCGATTGGCGGTGGATGACGATCCGCGTCAGAGGCGGATCGCGGCGACTGCGGTCACTCAAGCCGAAGCCGTCATCATCAGCCGTCACGCGCTTTGCGAGCTGGTTTGGGTACTCCGCCGAAGCTACAAGTTCACCAGGACCGAAACGGCCGGGGCGATTCAGAAGCTATGCGGGATCAAGAATGTTGTATTGGATAACGCAACAGTTGAGGCTGGTCTCGCTGTTCTGGCGGCTGGCGCGGATTTTGCCGATGGCGTGATTGTGTACGAAGGGCGCTGGCTGGGCGGCGAGACGTTTGTCTCGTTCGACAAGAAGGCGGTTGCGGCGATTGCCAAGCAGGGGATGAAGACTCAGTTGCTGGGGTGAATCTTTGTCTGGGATCGTGCATTCCCATTTCTCAAAAGCGAGGCCCCCGGGCTTCATCACCCTGGCATTGAAGGCATTTCTTCAGCCCATCCTGCCAAATCCCCTCGTACGGCCAAGCGCAGATCCGAAGAACCTGCCGGGTTCTACTCAGTCCAGCGCTTCCGGAACCAGCGCGATTCCCTTTTCGCCGGCGGCCTTGCGCTCGTTGTACTTCTGCACCCAGTCTTCCCAGTGCTTGCCGGCCGCGCGATCCTTGCCCGTAAACTCAAGCCGCGCAATCTCCGCGTAGCTCACCTTGCGCTTCTCGGGCGCCTTGGGCGTGAAGTACTGCACCCACGATTCCGCCAGCGTTGCGCCGGTCGAACGGTTGAAGATGTAGGCTTCAATGCGCTCGCCGCTCTTCAGCGTAAGCGTCACATCGCCACGATAATCGAAGGCCTTTTCAAGAGCCTCATGCACATCGTGGTCGCTTGCAAACTCAGGAATCCAGCCCTCCAGATTCTCGTGCTTGAATCCCGGAGCGACCTCCATAGTTTCGATCTGCTCGCGGCTGTACTTCAGCACCTCTGCGCTCATGCGTTGGTCTCCTCAAGCGCGTGCTCGGGCTTGGCGATCTGAACGAGCGTGGCCGATCCATGCGGCGCGGATTCGTTCAGCAGCTTCAGCGCATGCTTGTCTTTGTACATGCTGAAGGTGCCCTTGACCATGGCCCAGAAGCCCGACATGCTTCCGAATCCGTCAATGACCGCCGTCGGCTCATAGCCACAGCTCACCATGCAGTTGGCGCACTTGGCGTTGCCGCTCGCAACGCCGTATTCCTCCCACTTGGTGGTTTCCATCAACTCCTTGAAGGTGTCCACATAGCCGTCCTGCAACAGGTAGCACGGCTTCTGCCAGCCAAAAATGTTGTAGGCCGGCGAACCCCATGGAGTGCAGTCGTAATTGCGATCGCCCATCAGAAACTCGAGAAACAGCGGCGACATGTTGAACTTCCACGACTTCTTGCGGTTCGACAGGATGGCGCGGAACAACCGCCGGACACGCGCGCGTCCCATAAAGTGCGTCTGGTCAGGCGCCTTGTCATAGCTGTAGCCGGGCGAGAGCACAATGCCCTCCACGCCGATTGCCATCATCTCATCGAAATGTGCGCGCACGCTGTTCGGATCGGTGCCGTCAAAGAATGTCGAGTTCGGCGTGACGCGGAAGCCGGCCTTGACCGCTTCCTTGATGCCCTCCACGGCGATGTCGTACCCGCCCTCGCGGCACACTGAAAAGTCGTGGTGATCCCGCTGCCCGTCCAGATGCACTGAAAATGTCAAATACTTTGACGGTGTGAATTCGTGCAGCCGCTTCTTCAGTTCGAGCGCATTGGTACACATGTAGACGTACTTCTTGCGAGCAACCAGGCCATTGACGATCTCAACGATCTGAGGATGCAACAGCGGCTCCCCGCCGGGGATGGCGACCATCGGCGCGCCGCACTCTTCCGCCGCGGCGAAACACTCCTCGGGCGAAAGCTGCTTCTTGAGGATGTGCGGCGGATACTGCACCTTGCCGCACCCGGCGCAGGCCAGGTTGCAGCGGAAGAGCGGCTCGAGCATCAGCACCAATGGATAGCGCTTCTCGCCCGACATCCTCTTCTTGATCACATAGGTTGCAACCGTACCCATCTGAGAAATCGGAACAGCCATCTTTGAGTTAACCTCCGGCGCCTCTTACGGCGCTAGTTCATATTGTCTGGCGCGTACCTTCAAAATCATTTGCAGCCATTAGCTGCCTTGCCGTTCCATAGTCCGCCTGTAACTGGTCAAAGCCAGCAGCGGGAAGTATTGACGATACAAGTTATAGGACAGGTAAAAGACACGCGGGAAGCCTGTACCTGTAATGATACTCTGGCGCGTGCTGCCTTCCCCCATCGATTCATCCCAACTGCCATCAACCCGCTGTCGCGTCAGCAGCCAGCGCACGCCCTTGGCGATTGAGTCGGACCGGTCATCCCCGGCGGCCAGCAGCCCAAGCAGCGCCCAGGCCGTTTGCGACGGCGTGCTCGGGCCCACGCCGCGCGTGTCCGGATCGTCGTAGCTGCCACAGGTTTCGCCCCAGCCGCCATCGGAATTCTGCACCATGCGAATCCACTCCGCCGCCTGCTGAATCTGCGGCTCGTTGTGGTCGAAGCCAATGGCATCCAGTCCGCGCAGCACCAGGAACGTTCCGTAGATGTAGTTCACACCCCAGCGGCCAAACCAGCTCCCATCCGATTCCTGCTCGCTCAGGATGAACTTGATGGCCTTCTCCACACGCTTGTCGCTGCGGTCGTAGCCGTAGTTGGCCAGCATCTCCAGAATTCTTCCCGTAATATCCACCGTCGGCGGATCAAGCATCGCGTTGTGATCGGCAAAGGGAATGTACTGGAAGATCATCTTGGTGTTGTCTTTGTCGAAGCTGCCCCATCCGCCATTCCTGCATTGCATGGCGAACTCCCACTCGATGGCGCGCTGCGAAACCTGGAATTGATAGCGCTCGCGCGGATTGTCCACCTTGTTCAACGCCAGCAGAACCTGTGCCGTGTCGTCGGTGTCCGGGTAGAACTCGTTGTTGAACTCGAAGTACCAGCCGCCCGGCTCGGTGTGCGGCGCCTTCACGGCCCAGTCGCCCTTATGCCGGACTTCCTTCGAAAGCATCCAGTCCGCGGCCTTGATCATGCGCTGATCGTTGCGCGCCACGCCGGCTTCGCCCAGTGCGTAGACCACCTGCGCCGTGTCCCACACAGGAGAAGCGCAAGGCTGCATGCGGAAGGTTGGCTCCGGCATCGCGGCGCTGGCCCGCTCCTCAATGCCCAGCTTCTCAAACTCGTCGCGCGCGCGAATCACCTGCGGATCGTCCTCGGAGTAGCCAAGGCAGCGCAGCGCGATGATCGCATTCAGCATGGCCGGATAAATGGCGCCAAGGCCGTCGGTCATTTCCAGGCGCTCCAGCATCCACTTCTCCGCCTTGGCCAGCGCCACCTTGCGCAGCGGGCGCAGATGCACTGCCTCTGCAAAATGCAGTACGCGATCAAGCAGGATGAAGACATTGCGCCACGAGACGATCCTCTTGCGGTCAAGTTGCAGCCGCTGTTCCGCATTTGCGCGGCCGCCCACAAAAAGCTCGTCGATCCCATGCTCCGGCGGAATCTTCTTGAACGGCTTCTTGGCGTAGATAATCGCCAGCGGCACAAGAATCGAGCGCGACCACGAAGAAATCTCGTAGATATTAAAGTAAAACCAGTTCGGAAACAGAACGATCTCCGGCGGAATGGCAGGCACCGCGTCGTAATCGTATTGACCCAGCCCGCAGAGATACATCTTGGTGAACGTGTTGCATGCCACCACGCCGCCATGCCCCAGAACCCACTCGCGGCATTTGCTCAACCGCGGATCGTCCGGTCCAATCCCCATCAGCTTCGCCGAAAAATAGCACTTGACTGAAAGAGAGATATTCCCCGGTCCGCCCGGATAAAGGCTCCAACTGCCGTCCTCGTTCTGGTAGCGCATCATCTCCGTGAATGCGCGCTGGAGGCGCCCCGGGTCACCGCTTTCCAGTTGCGTGTGCAGATAAATGTAGTCGGCCTCGAGCATCGAGTCCGCCTCGAGCTCGCCGCACCAATAACCATCGGGATGCTGCTGCGAAAGAAGATAATCCGCCGAGCGGACAACCGCCGCCTCCACGTCTGCCAGATCCGCGTCCAACCGGCCAAACCGTGGCGCCATCGAGATGGTGGTCGCCGAAGTTGTCTTCACTTGTTTTAGGCTCATGCGGATTAAAATGCCTCAGTTCCGTTTGGAAAAATCAAATCAACAAGTAGTCCGGCAGCGCCAGTCGACCTGCTTCAAAAATTCACTTGCTCAGTCCCTTAGTCCCTCGATCACCGCACAGGCACGGGCTCCGTTCCACCCACGCCGCCAATGGCCTGGATAATCTCCGGCGGCAACCCAAACCGAACATTCTCCGGCATCACTTCTACTTCTTCGACGCTGCCAAAGCCGTTCTGTTGCAAATAATTAACCACGTCCTCAACCAGCACTTCGGGAGCGGATGCGCCGGCTGTAACCGCAACATTCGTAACGCCCTTGAGCCATGCCGGATCGATGGCCTGGGAGTTGTCGATCAAATACCCGATCGTCCCCAGATTCCGCGAAACCTCCACCAGCCGATTGGAATTCGAGCTGTTGGTCGAACCCACAACGAGCACAAGCTCTGCATTATGTGCCACATTGCGTACCGCAACCTGGCGATTCTCTGTGGCGTAGCAGATGTCCTGCGAGTGCGGCCCGGCAATATTCGGGAATTTTTCCTTAAGCGCGTGAATGATGTCCCGCGCCTCATCCAGGCTCAGCGTCGTCTGGGTGAGGTAAGCGACCCGGTTCGGGTCCGGCACCTCAAGCGCCGCGACCTCCGCAACGTTTGAAACCACTTGGGTTACGTCCGGTGCTTCGCCCAGTGTGCCTTCGATCTCGTCGTGGTCGCGGTGGCCGATCAGCACCAATGAGTAACCTTGTTTGGCGAACTTGACGGCCTCAATGTGGACCTTGGTGACCAGCGGACAAGTGGCGTCAATCACCCTCAGTCCGCGGCCCTTGCTCCGCTCCCGCACCGCCGGCGAAACACCGTGAGCCGAATAGATTACGCGCTGGCCGTCCGGCACATCGTCTATTTCGTGAACAAAGATCGCGCCCTTTTCCGCCAACTCGTTCACAACATAGCGGTTATGCACAATTTCCCGGCGCACGTAGATGGGCGCGCCGAAGGTTTCAAGAGCGATCTTAACAATGTCGATCGCGCGCACCACACCGGCGCAAAAGCCGCGCGGCTTGAGCAACAACACCCTCTTTTGGCTGGGGGAAGTCTCGGCGTGGATACCATTCGAGATGGAGTCGAGGACAGTAGGAGTCACATATCCAGTATAACAAGGTACAAACTCGGAATGTAGGGTATTTCAGGAGCGGGTTCCGCGCAGTTACCGCCTGGCTTTGCCTGCCTCGCTCGTATGGCTAGTCGGAAGAGTGCTTGTCCGCTGGCCGATAGCTCCTCCATGGCGTCTGCACCTTGTAAAAAGGCGTCGCCGTCGCATTCGCCTTGCTGACGGCAAGAAGCTTCCGCCTCACCAGCCAGCCGACGGCCGTCTGCGCGGAACTCTTCGACACGCCGATCGACTCGGCCAACTCCTGGTAGCTGATCTGAACTGCTTCATCGCGGCGCTGCTGCTCCGCCGCAAGCCACAAATACACCAGAAAACTCACTGGCCTTTTGTCGTGTCCCACCAGGTCGCGCATCAGGGTATCGGTTACATAATCATCGACATTCGGCATAGCTATACCGATTATGAGTATAGCAATACATACCAGATTGCATCCGCAAATCAAGCCGGTTATATTCCGGGAATCTCAACACGGAGGTCGCCCCATGATACGCGGAGTCAAAATCGTCATCATCCCGGTAAGCAACCAGGATGTATCGCTGAAGTTTTATACCGAACAGATGGGATTCAAAGTAGCCACGGATCAGGTCTTCGGGCCCGGTCAGCGCTGGATTGAGTTGCTCATCCCCGGTTCCGATGTGAACCTGGCCCTCTTTACTCCTCCGGGCCATGAGAATCGCGTCGGCGGTTTTCAGCCACTCACCTTCTGGTGCGACGATGTATTCGCGACGGCGGAGCTGCTTAAATCAAAAGGCGTGGAACTGGCCGAGGAACCAAAGAAGGAAATCTGGGGCACCATGGCCAAATTCAAAGACCCCGATGGAAACGTGTTTGTTTTCTCCAGCAGATAATCGGCGATGACTGCGCAAGCCAAAAAAAATCGCAGAAACAAGCTCCGGATAACTCCAATGAAAAGTGAATGTTACAAGGCATAGCCGGTCGCACTGAAAGATTTCGAAGTTTGTGCTGGCATCCTTTGGGTTTTTCGCCACATCTCAGCCCCAAGTGAGGAGGAAGTATGCACAAATCCAGATTTCTTGCACTTACTGCTGGACTCTCGATCTGCTTTGCCGCGGCGGCTTGTTATCCATCTGCGCCGGCATACGCAAGCGGACAGGTAACAGTTGACGTCGGCATTGCGCCCGATTGCCCCTACGGCTACTACGATGTTGCCCCCTTCGACTGCGCACCCTATGGCTACTATGGCCCGGAGTGGTTTACGGGCGGTGTCTTCATCGGCGCCGGCCAGTGGTTTCACGGCCCAAAGGGCTTCCATGGTCACGTGAATAACCGCCTCGACGTTCAGCATGGCTATACCGGTCCGCGTCCCAACCGCGGCGAAAAGGCGGAGTCAGGCAAAGACATCAACCACATCGAACACTTCAAAGGAAATGAGGTCCGCGACGGTCGTGGCCACACCGGCAAGCACTAAGCCGGCGCTGTGCGGATTGCTGCCGGGCGATCATCCAATCCCAGGTCTCAAATGCGGGACCTGGGACACCCCTCTCTGAGATCCAGGGCTTGGGGCATTCGTCGTAATTCAACGTAACTTCAGGGGATTCTCGTCCAGGTTGCGGTCCGGCCAAACAGCGAAACGCCAATAAAGCCGCGCATGTGAAGCTGGTCCTTCCCTACGGCCCAGATCTTACCCTTGTATTCCTTGCCATTCTCCGGATCGAGGACAGTCCCCTCCACCCAGTCGTCTCCCTCGGGATGGAAGTTGCGCAGGATGACCATGCCGAGAATAAGCTCCTTACTGGCCACACCCTGACACTTGTCGCAAAGATCGTGCGGAGTGCGCCCCGGACGCACCTCGGTCACCTTGCCAAAGAGCTTGCCGTTTTCGAGGTATGTCTCTACGTGGCCGCCCGGCGTGCCGTCACTGTTGACCACCTGCCAGTGCCCGACGGCGCTTTGCAGCTTCGGTGAAAGTTCCTGCGCGCCAGCTGCGTGTACAGCTATCAGCGCCAACCACCCAACTGCAACGATGCAGATGGCTCGATTTCGAATCGATTTCAAGAGGTCTCTTCCTCCAGATGGATTGTAGCGCCGATGCGCGGCAATTGGATGCTTGCAATCGATCCTTGTGGCATGGCCTTGAGCGCTTCAGTGACGCGCTGCTCAACTCGGACGCGGCGCTCCGGGCTCATCTCTGCTTGAATTTCTTCGAAACTGCGCGCCATCTTGTTCTCCTCCCTTGGGAAGCGATCCATGTACGAGGCTCTCAAGCTCGTTCGCGATGCTGTTCGACATACTCGCGCAGAGCGGAGTTCATGCGGGTCTGATAGCCCTGTCCCTGCCGTTGGAACCAGTCGATGATGTCCGCATCCAGGCGCAAGGAAAGAGGACGCTTGACGGGACGGTAGAAAGGTCCGCGCACCGCCTTGCTCCAATCCGTGATCGGAGGCATTTCGGTAGTGTCGATCTCGCTCTCCGGCATCGCGGCCAAAGCATCGAGTTCAGCTTGCAACTCCGGCGTCAACGGCTTTGGATTACCTTTCTTCATAGTCTCGTCTCTCATGGATTTCCGCCCGCCTCGCACTGATGATTCTTCCGGTGCCTTCCTCATCCTCGGGCCAAGTGTGTACGACATAAAGTACTACGACCCCGGCTGCACTGGGCGAGCCTAACGTCCTCCACCGCTCCTCGTCGGGATACGGATCTGGAACCGATATGCATAAAGGGTCACCAAGGGTACGCTCTGCGAGTTCAAAGCTGACTTTGTGCTTTTCGAAATTCGCTTTTGCCTTTTCAGGGTCCCATGTCCAGCGCAAAGTGACCCTCCGTATATACAAGATCGTATATACAACCGTAAACTTTGTCAACCGCCGCTTACTGGCTGCTCGCCTTCATCTGCGCCGCATGCTGCAAGCTTGTTTCCGTCACCGTTGCCCCGGAAAGCATGCGAGCCACTTCATGCGTGCTGGCGCGCTGGTCAAGCAGGCGGATATGCGTCTTGGTCCGCCCATCGGACTCGCGCTTATCGATGAGAAAATGCTGGTCGGCGAAGGCCGCAATCTGCGGAAGATGCGTCACGCACAGCACCTGCTGCCCCTTGCTCAAAGACTTCAGTTTTTGTCCCACCGCCTCCGCCGCGCGTCCGCCAATGCCAATATCGATCTCGTCAAACACCAGTGTGCGCGGCGTCGGAAACTTCTTCTTCGGCTTCACCGCTCCCTCTTCCACGCTGACTTTGAGAGCCAGCATCACGCGCGACATTTCACCGCCCGACGCAATCTCCGCCAGCGGCTTCAGCGGCTCACCAGCGTTGGTGGCGATGCGGTATTCCACGTCGTCCCACCCCGCGCCAGTCCAATGCGATTGCTGTTCGTTCGTGGTCACCGCTACTTCAAACCGCACCTTCATCGCCAGCGAGTTGATCTGCGTCTCCGCCAGTTTGGCAAGCTTCATTGCGCCAGCCTTGCGTTCGGAGCTCAGCGTCGCGGCGGCCGCCTGATACGCCTTTGCCGCAGCCTCCAGATTCCCACGCAGTTCCTTCAGAATCTCGTCTCGATCTTCCACTTCCGCAAGCTTCAAGGCCACTTCTTCTCCAAACGCGATGACCTCAACCACGGTCTGCCCGTACTTGCGCTTGAGACGGTCGATCGCGGCCAGGCGGTCTTCAATCTCGGCCAGGCGTTCGGGGCTCGCGTTGATACCTTCGGCGTAGTCGCGCAGATTGGCGCTGACATCGCCCAGCGTGGCGCGCGCCGACTCCAGGTGTTGAGCGGCCTCGGTAAAGCGACCGTCGTAACGCGCCAGTTCCTCCACGTTGCGCAGCGCCGCCCTCAGCGCCGCTTCAGCCGACGCACCGCCTTCGTAAAGCTGATCAAAGGCATTCATCGCCGCGGTATATAGCTTTTCAGCATTGCCCAGAACCCGCTTCTCCGTCTCCAGCGCTTCATCTTCGCCGGGCTCGAGCCGAGCCGCCTCAATCTCCTTGCGCTGGTAACTCCACAGATCCACCATGCGCAGTCGATCCTGCTCGCCCTGCAGCAGTTCGTCGAGCTTCTGATGCGCTCCACGCCACCGCGCATGAGCCTCCGCAGCCGCCTCTGTCGAAATGCCGCCGAACCGGTCCAGCAAAATCCGCTGCTGTGCCTGGTCGAAGCTGGTCAGTGTCTCCGTCTGCGCATGAACCAGCGCCAGTTCCGGAGCAAGCTGCTTCAGCACGGCGACGGTGGCCGGCTGGTTGTTCACAAACACGCGGCCCTTGCCGTTGGAAAGAATTTCGCGCCGCAGAATGATCTCATTGCCATCCGCGTCAATGCCGTTTTCTTCAAGGATGGCCTCGGCGCCCGGCGTGGACTCGAATACGCACGCAACCACGGCCTTGTCCGCTCCGTGGCGCACCACCTCGACCGAAGACTTGCCGCCCATCAAAAGCGCCAGCGCATCCACAAGGATGGATTTACCCGCGCCCGTTTCACCCGTCAGCAGGTTCAGTCCCGGGCCAAACACAGCGATGGCGTGATCGATAACAGCGTAGTTTTCCGCGCGGAGTTCGACGAGCATTCCTGGGCGCTCCTCTTGGAACCTGATCGGTAACTGGCACAAGAATAGGTCACGGCCCTAACCTTGACAATCCGTGCGCAGCATAGCATGAACAGTGCCTTTGCGGTTACACCTGCTCATCCTTTCCCACCAAAGCAGCATCCAATCGATAACTTGGCCGTGCGTATTCCGTCTGTTACGGTGGATATTGAGGTGAATGCCGATTCTTACTGCTGCCCTGCTCACAATTCTGCAAGCGGACGGTGGCGCGGCTCCGGCGTCGGAGCCGCTGCCCGAGGTCCCAACCGCAGTAGCCCAATTAATGCACAATATTGGCCCTGTGGCCATCGGAGTGCTGGTTCTGCTTCTCATCGCCAGCTTTTACTCGTGGACTGTCATCTTCGGAAAAATGTCCACCTTCAGCAGGGCAACCGGGGACACCCGGCGCTTTCTCAAAGGCTTTCGCAATGCGAGCCGGCTCCAGGAGATTTCCACGCTGGCCGCTGACTGCCCGCGCAGTCCTCTGGCCCAGGTCTTCGAGGATGTGTACGAGACCTACAAGCGGCAAACAGGCGGAGCGGGTCCGCCCCGCAACATGACCTCACTGGAGCGCTCGGCGCAGACCGCTGCCAGCGAAGCCGTCACCGCCCTGGAGCGGCGTATGACCTGGCTCGCGACCATCGCCTCCACCACCGTTTACGTCGGCCTCTTCGGAACTGTCATCGGCGTCATGGACTCCTTTCTCGGCCTTGGCACTGCAGGCGCAGCCACGCTGCGGGCCGTAGCACCAGGCATCTCTGAGGCTCTGATCACCACGGCAGCAGGCTTGTTTGTCGCAGTCCCGGCGGTTGTGGCCTTCAACCAGTTCACTGCGCGCATCAGGGTCTTTGCCGCGGCCATCGACGACTTTTGCCGGGAGCTGTTGAACTCGCTGGAGGAGATTCCGGTACGCGCTGCAGCGCCGGTGCGCGCGCCCGGAGCGGAGATTCCCCGGGAGGCTGAACGTGGCGTTCACCAGTAGCAATGGCCGCACCCAGACCTCGCTGGCGGAGATCAACGTCACGCCGCTCGTTGACGTGGTCCTTGTGCTGCTGATCATCTTCATGATCACCGCGCCGGTATTGCAGTCGGGCATCGATGTCTCCGTGCCCAAGACCCGCACCGTGAAGGAGATTACCCAGCAGCGGCTGGTGCTCACCATCAATCGCGATCAGCAGGTCTTCCTCGGCGATCAGCCGGTGAACATTCACGAACTGGCGGCGAAGCTCCAGGCTCAGGGCAAGGATCCGGAGCATCAAACCATTTATCTGCGAGCCGACGAGATGGTCCCCTTCGGCGTATTCGCCACCGTTATGGACGAAGTGAAGCAATCGGGGATCACCAACATCTCCGTAGTCACGCAGCCTCTGGAATCGAAGGCTGCCAGGTAGCGAGAACAGAACTGCTGAAGGAGGGATCATGCCCCAAGGGCAAAGTCCCTTTGAAGAAGAATTCTCAGGCGAGCGCATGAATGGTCTAATGAGCAGCGGCGGGCACCTGGAGCGCGGACTGACGCCGGACCGTATTGGTGCGCCCGCGGCGGGATCGCTTCTCCTCCATGCTCTCCTGTTCGGTGGTCTCCTGTTCTACGGCGTCCTTGCGGGCTTATTCCATCACAATGTGTGGGGCAATCCGGGAGACGGAGGCGCCATCGCAGTGAAACTGGTTTCCAACGCCATTCCCCTGCCCGCCGATCAGCCCGTCAATGACAATGTGCTCACCACCGAGACGCCCAGCAAGGCGCCCGCGGAGCCCACACCCAAGACCGGGCAGAAGCTGGATGAGACCGCCATCCCTATCTCCGCCAAGCAGGCCAAACCGGAGAAACAGACCATCACCAAAACCCAGCAGCATCAACCGCCGCCCAAGCCGGATAACCTTGCCCATTTCGGCGAACAGAGCGGTTCTGCCCTGCCCCGCGCCACCATGGCCCAGAATTCCGCATCCAACGGACCAGTGAGCATTAACAGCGGCAACTTCGCCAACATGTTCGGGTACTATATTTTGGGTATCCAGCGAAAGATGCTCGCGAATTGGAACAAGGCAGAAGTGGACCCGCACACTCCAACCGGTGCACGAGCCTACATTCAGTTCACCATTCATCGTGACGGCACCGTCAGCGATGTGCATATCGACCAGCGCAGCGGGAGCCCCACGCTCGACAGCGCCTGCGTCCGCGACGCTCAGCGTGTGGATACCTTCGGCGCCCTTCCCTCGGGATACAACCAGAGCACGGTGCTCACCTCGTACTACTGCGAATACGACTAGGAGGCGTTGGAACCATTTGACGCGACCGACGTAAAATGGAAGCGTGCACCAGAGCGGCGCTGAGCAATCGGCATAGCCGCCACACAAAACAATAGAGCCACCTGGACCCGGAGTTTTCAAGCCTCAAACTCCTAACCGCGGAAGGATTTCTCGACTTATGAACGCTCATTCCCGGCTTCTTCTCCCCGCACTGATGATCCTCACAACTTGCGCAGCCATTCCGGCAGCAGCCCAGGACTGGATTCATACCGGCTCCAATATGGGTGTCGATCGCATCCGCATTGCCGCGGCGGACTTCAAGCCCGTCGGCGCCGATCCCCAGACCCCGGCCCTCAAGGCGACCTTCGATGCCACCCTCTTTAGCGACCTGTCCAATGCCGGCATCTTCGACATCGTCTCCAAGAGCCTCTCGCCGCAATCCACGCCCGGTTCGCCGCAGGAAATCAATCTTGGTCAGTGGTCCGATCAGCCTGCCAACGCCGCCATGGTCGCCTTCGGCGCGGTGTCGTCCACCAACGGCCGCCTGGTGGTCTATGGCTGGCTCGATGACACGCACAACACCGCCAACCCCCAGGTGCTTGGCAAGCAGTACAACGAGGCCGCCACCGACGAGATGGCGCGCACCGTCGCTCACCGCTTTGCCGATGAGATCATCCTCCGCCTCGGCGGCGGCATCAATGGCATTGCCGAAACCAAAATCTACTTCGTCAGCTCCCGCACCGGCAGCAAAGAGATCTGGGCAATGGACTACGACGGGCAAAATCAACATGCCCTCACACACTTGGGCAGCACTTCGCTCTCTCCGCGCATCTCACCGGATAACACTCGGCTCGCTTTTGCGTCCCTGGGCCGCGAGGGATGGTCGATCCGCATGTACTCCCTTGAATTGAACCGCCTGGTGGCCTTTCCGTCGGGCACGGCGGGTGGAAGCAACTTCTCCCCAGCATGGTCGGGCGACGGTACCAAGATTGCCTTCTCATCGGCGCGTACCGGCGACCCTGAAATTTGGGTCGCGGACTCCAACGGCGGCAACCTGCGCCGCGTCACCACCTTCCGCGGGCCCGACATCGCACCCACCTGGAACCCGCGCACCAACGCGCAGATTGCCTGGGTCAGTGGCCGCACCGGCCTCCCGCAGATCTACACCATGGATCAGGACGGCTCCAATGTGCAGCGCATCACGGATGGTGGCTATGCCGTTTCCCCGTCCTGGTCGCCCAACGGACAGTTGCTGGCCTTCAGTTGGAACCGCAAATACGGCCCCGGCGATCCCGGCGGCGTCGACATTCATGTCATCGATATCGCCAGCAAGAAGTACCTCCAGATCACCCACGAATCCGGGAGCAACGACTATCCCTCCTGGGCGCCCGATGGACGCCACATCGTCTTTGAACGCGCCATCGGCGGTCACACCGAGATCTGGACCATGCTGGCCGACGGCACCGAGCAGCATCAACTCACCCACACGGGCAATAACTTTATGCCCAACTGGAGTTGGAAGTGATTTTTCGGAGGGGGATACCGCTTTAGGATGGTCCCAACCGCTCATAAAAGCTGGATTCACTGGACTATCATGGAATCGTTCACTTACCCGCCAGCATCTGCCACTAAGGATGGGTCTGGTGTATTGAAACGTCGGCTTCGCATTGTCTTATCGACCGAAATGCGGCTCCGGCCCTAACGTTAACGTTTTTCCGTAGAGGCAAAGGCCGTCCGCTCAAGAAAAAAACAGCGGGTAACGAGGCTGGCTCGCTCGGAATTGCGCTCTTGATTTTTCGGAAGGAGAAACCCCCTTGAAAGAAATGAATCGCATTCTGATCCCTGTTGTACTGTTGGTCGCGTTGGTTGCAATTGCAGGTTGCAAGAAAAAAGAGGCGCCGTTAGCCCCCACAGAGACCGCTCCACAAACCGCCGCAATGAAGCCGATGGCGACAATCACCGCAACCCCAGCCGTGATTTCAGCCGGAGACCAGGTTCAGCTTTCCTGGCGCACCAGCGATGCCACCAGCGTCTCAATCGATGGCATCGGCGACGTGCCCACATCCGGCGTCAAGACCGTGACTCCCACTGTCAGCACTACCTATCACCTGGTGGCCCGCGGCGATGGCGGCTCAACGGACGCAACCGCCAGCGTGACCGTCAACTCCCCGCCCGCCGTGAGTGTCCCATCCACCACAGTGAGCGCTGAGGAAGACTTCAAGGCCCATGTCCAGGACATCTTCTTCGACTACGATACCTACGACATCCGCAGCGACGCGCAAGCTACGCTTTCGCGCGACGCCGCCTACCTGGGTAGCCATCCCGATGTGAAAATCGTCATCGGCGGCTACTGCGATGAGCGCGGTTCCAATGAGTACAACCTCGCGTTGGGCCAGAATCGCGCCGACGCCGCAAAGAATGCCCTGGTAACCGCCGGAGTGGCCGCCAGCCGCATCCGCGTGGTCAGCTACGGCAAGGAAAAACCGTTCTGCACCGAGTCGACGGAAGAGTGCTGGCAGCAGAACCGCCGCGCCGGGTTCACGCTCGACAGGTAAAATAACCGATGAAAGATGACAGATTGCAGATGACAGATGACAGTTTCCGTTTGGCGATGCTGAGCTTCGAAAGGCAGTAACCAACCGGCCTTTAGCACGCTGCGGTTTTCACTGTAACCTGTCATCTGTCATCTGTAATCTGCTTCGCAGGTGACAAATGCACACAGTACGTACCCTTCGCAATCGATTCCTTCTGGCCGCTCTCCTGGCCGTCGTTCTTGGCTCAGCGCCCATGCCCGCGCACGCGGCCTCGAAAGAGATGATCGAACTCCAAACCCAGGTGCAGCAGCTCCTGGATATGATGCAACGCCTTCAGTCCACCATGGACACGCGCTTCGGCGTGCTGCAAAATCTGGCCCAGCAGACCGCCGATAACGCCACCCAGATGACCGCCACCGTGAACGCCCTGCAGCAGAAGATCAATGCGCAGAACGAGGCAAACAGCGGCAAGATGGACACCGTTTCCGGCCAGATTCAGTCGCTGAACGACTCCGTAGACGAGTTGAAGTCACGTATCGCCAAGCTCGACAAGTCGATCCAGGACATGCAGACCCAGCTGCAGAACATCCAGACTCCGCCCCAGCCCGCAGCCCCCGCAGTCCCGAATGGAACTTCGCCAACCGGCTCACCCGACAGCACCGACAGCAGCACCACGGCAGGAACCGGCGCAGCCCCAATGGCCAACCAGGCGCCACCGCTCCAAGAGACTTTTCAGGCCGGCGTGCGCGACTACAACGCCGCGCGTTACGACGTGGCGACGGGCGAATTTCAGTCTGTGCTGCAGTTTTACCCCACCGACGACCTGGCCGGAAGCGCGCAGTTCTACCTCGGCGAGATTGCCTATCGCCAGCAGGATTACGCCGACGCGGTGAAAGCCTACAACAATGTTCTGGAAGGTTTCAGCGGCAGCCCCAAAGCTCCGGCCGCGCAGCTCCGCAAAGGACTGGCGCTGATTCAGTTGGGCAAAAAGGATGCCGGCACACGAGAGCTACGCATACTCATTCAACGCCATCCGCAAACTCCCGAGGCCACACAGGCGCGCAGCAAACTCAACGGCCTGGGCGTGAGGATTACGCCACCACACTAGACATCGGCGATTGAATTGTGAAGGTCACAGGCAGGAAGGCAAGAAGACACGGGGGAGTCATGCGCTTCCGCTGAATAATGGTCAACATGGGCCTGGGGAGGCCCAAAGGCTACGCCACCATCGCAAACTAGACCGAGGTTGAGAGCGTCGTGCTGACGGTGTTGAATGCAGTGTCGAGCCCTTTTGCAAGAGCATGCATGCCGGCGACGGCGCCAAACGCGACCAGGGCCACGGCCAAAGCGTATTCGACTAAATCCTGACCTTCTTCGTGGCTGTTCAGGACCTGGAGCTTAACGTGGAGCTTGACGAGCAAGTTATTCAATTCGAACTCCTCCTTGTTTGGTTTTTACCCGCAACATACATTGAATCGTCACCACAGTAATCTCCCATTGAATTACCGTAGTTTCAGACTCCCAATGGCTGTTCGCTGGCCTCTAACGGAAGTAGACGAACAACTCCAGCGATGAGTTTACATGCAGCAAATGCCCTTGGGGATACTCATTTCGTGTTATTCCGTTCTCTGGATGCTCCCTTTCGCTGCTCTGCGTCTGTGTTTTCCTGAATGCCTTCTGTGCGCATACCCGGAATCAGATTCCCTTGGACAGGCCCCCATCCACCAGGAGCGTTTGCCCCGTGATGTAGGAAGCGCGCGCGGAAGCTAGCCACACAATGGCGTCGGCAACTTCTTCCGCCAGGCCCACGCGCCGCAACGCGGTCTGCTCTCCCAATCCAGCCAGACAGTCTGCCTCCGGCAGGCCAGCCTCCGCGGCTCGCACGCGTGCGAGTTCCTTCAACCGTTCCGTAGCGGTATACCCCGGCGCAACATTGTTGACAGTAATTCCGTCTCTTCCAAACTCGTTCGACAGGCTCTTGACCAGGCCCAGCACGCCGCTCCGAACCGCGTTCGAGTAAATCAGCTCCGGGACAGGCTGGCGCACGGAGACCGAAGTGAGCGTCACCAGCCTTCCCCAGCGCTTCCGCTGCATGTGCGGCAATACGGCGCGGGCAAAGTAAACCACGCTCATGAAGTTCAGCTCGACAGCACGATGCCACTCCTCGGTGGTGGTCGAAAGAAACATGCGCGGAGGCGGCCCGCCCGCGTTGGTCACACACACATCCAGGCCATTGAACTCATGCGCCACATGCGCGACAAACTCCTTCACCGCGGCGGCGTCGGTCACGTCAAGCGGCTCCGCTATCACCACGGCGGAGTAGCGGCTGCGAATCTCGTCTGCCGCGGCGTTCAGCTTCCTCGCATCGCGTGAACACATGGCCACGCGCGCGCCCTCTTCGGCAAACTTCATCGCGGCCGCGCGTGCGATTCCCTCGCTTGACGCGGCCACAATCACACTGCGACCCTTTAATCCAAGATCCAACGGTTCCCTCGTATGCAGCCGTCTCTGCGGCGTTTTCTCATCTGCCTTCCGCGCGGAGATACGCATCGTCGCGGTCGATCCAGTCCTGCCTCGGCGGATTGAAGATGTCCAGATCTACCGTGTCTTCAAGAGCAAACGCCTCATGCGGCACATGCGGAGGAATGCAGAGCACTTCGCCGCCATGCACGGTCATCTCTTTCCCCTCGATCAGAAACCTGAGCGCTCCTTCAAGAATGTATGTGATCTGCTCGTTATGGTGGCTGTGCAAGGGCACATGCGCGCCCTTCTTCAGCAGCACCCGCGCCAGCATCACATTGGCGCCAACGACAAACTGCCGTCCGATGAGCGAACTCAACTGTTCAACTTCGATATCATCCCACCGCTTGAAGGTCGACTTCCCTGCTCCGGTCACATGCGTCTCCTGTTGCGCTTGCAGATGAGCACTGCGGCGCAACGCCTTCTACAATAACGAACGCACGCGGGAGTTGGGAAGACCCGCACAACCCAAAGAAAAATCCTCCTCTGCGCGCAAAGCTCAAAGGAGGATTCTTGTTGGATCGAATTGGGACTTACTGCAGGCTGTGCATCAGCGAATCCAGCGCCGCTTTCGGCGGCTTGGTTACGGATTCCGGCAGCGTGGCCAGCGGCTCATCCACCACGTTAAGCAAATCGATGAACGTCGGTTTCTGGGTGTCGATGTAGAACACGCCGGTAAGTATCTCGTCGTTGCTGGCCGATTCCATCAGCGTGCGCACCGCATTGGCCTTGTCCGTGGGGTCGTAGTCCTCGTGCAGCTTGCGCAGGCGCAGGTTGGAACCGTCGTGCATCTCCACTTCGTAAACTTCGCCGGAGTTGTAATCCACTTCGATCTCATCGAAGCTGGCCACAAAGCCAATCTCGTTGATCGGCTCGTCGTTTTCCTGCATGAACTTGTAGCTCTTGGTCGATCCTTCGTGATCGTTGAAGGTCACACAGGGACTGATCACATCGAGCATCACCGTGCCCTTGTGCGCAATCGCCGCCTTGAGCATTGAGAGCAACTGTCTCTTGTCGCCGGAAAACGACCGGCCCACAAACGTCGCGCCCAACTGGATGGCCAGCGCGCAGGTGTCGATGGCCGACAGATCGTTGACCACGCCGGTCTTCAGCTTGGAGCCAATATCCGCCGTCGCCGAGAACTGGCCCTTCGTCAACCCGTAAACACCGTTATCCTCGATGATGTAAATCATCGGAAGATTCCTGCGCAACAAGTGCACGAACTGGCCCATGCCGATCGAAGCCGTGTCGCCGTCGCCGGAGACGCCCAGCATCTTCATGTTGTGCTGTGCGAGAATTGCGCCAGTCGAAACCGAGGGCATGCGCCCATGCACACTGTTAAAACTGTGCGAGCGGCTCATGAAGTAGGCCGGGCTCTTCGACGAGCAGCCGATGCCGCTCATCTTCATCACCCGTTCCGGCTCCACGCCCATCTCCCACATTGCGTCGATAATGCGCTCTGAAATTGCATTGTGGCCGCAGCCGGCGCAGAGCGTGGTCTTGCCGCCGCGGTATTCGATAACCGGAAGGCCAATATGGTTAACTTTGGGGCCTGGTGCTGTTGCGGTAGCCATTTAGAAGCCCTCCTTGGTCGCAAACTCTTCAGTGATGGTTTGGGCGTCCAGCGGCAATCCGTTGTAGTGCAGAATGCTGCGCAGCTTGGTCACCTGGTCGGCGGGCAAGTCCAGCTTCAGCAGGCTCGCCAATTGAGCGTCGCGGTCCTGCTCCACAATGTAAACGCGCTCGTGCGCGGCCACAAAGTCGTGAATAGCGTGCGCAAACGGATAAGCCCGGATGCGCATGTAGTCCACATCCTGGCCGTGTTCCTTCTTGATCTGGTCCAGGCTCTCCCGCAACGCGAAGTCCGTGCTGCCGTAAGCCAGGAATCCGATCTTCGAGCTCCCATCCTTTACGGTGACGGGGCCTGGAACCAGCTTGCGCGCATTCTCAAACTTGCGTGCCAGCCGATCCATGACCTCAACATACTCGTCCGGCCTCTCGGTGTATCCCGCCGCATCGTTGTGTCCTGAGCCGCGCGTGAAATAAGCAGCCTTCGGATGATCCGTCCCCGGCAATGTGCGCCAGCCAATCGCGTCGCCATCCACGTCGCGATACCGGGCGAATCCACCCAGCCGGTCCAGATCGTCCTTGGTCAGCACCTTGCCGCGGTCCTGCGGAGTCGTCGGATAGTCGAACGGATCCGACATCCAGTTGTTCATTCCCAGATCGAGATCCGAAAGCACAAACACCGGCGTTTGCAGCCGCTCAGCCAGATCGAAGGCCGCATATCCCAGCTCGAAGCACTCCCTCATATTTCCCGGCAGCAGCACGACATGCTTGGTGTCTCCGTGCGAAAGGAACGCCACAGAAAGCAAGTCGGCCTGCGAAGTGCGCGTCGGCATGCCCGTCGAGGGCCCGGTCCGCTGCACGTCGAAGATCACGCCCGGAATCTCCGCGTAGTAGCCTAGACCGGAAAACTCCGCCATCAGCGAGATACCGGGGCCCGAGGTCGCAGTCATCGACCGCGCGCCCGCCCAGCCCGCGCCCAGCACCATGCCGATCGCCGCCAGTTCGTCCTCAGCCTGCACCACCGCGTAGGTCGCCTTCCCTTCCGGCGTTACACGCAGCTTCTTCAGCAGGTCCGTCGTGGCTTCCACCACTGATGTCGAGGGAGTGATGGGATACCAGGCAACCACCGTGACGCCGGCAAACACCGCGCCCATACCGCACGCCGCGTTCCCGTCGATGATGATCTTGCCCTTTGTCTGATCCATCCGCTCAATCGCATACGGATCAACCTTGGTCAATTTCTCCGCTGCATAGTCAAACCCGGCCTTCACCGCGCCGAAGTTCAGCTCGAAGACCTTCACCTTCTTGGCAAACTGCTTGCGCAGCCCACCTTCGACGACGCTCAGGTCGATCTCAAGCAGGTGCGCCACAGCGCCCACATAAACCATGTTGCGAACCAGCTTGCGTAGCTTGGCCTCAGGACAAATGGCCGCCGTGATGCTGTCGAGCGGCACCGGGTAGAAGACCACATCGTCGCGATACTGCTTGAGGTTCAGCTTTTCTTCGTAAATGGCCACGCCGCCGGTCGGCAGCGCCAGCGTATCCTGTTTTGCGGTGTCGGGATTCAGCGCCACCAGGACCTCGGCGTCGCGTTTGCGCGCCACATATCCGTCCTTGCTCGCGCGGATCGTGTACCAGGTGGGAAGACCGGCTATGTTCGACGGGAAGAGGTTTTTTCCGCTGACTGGAACCCCCATGCCGAAGATGCTTTTCAACAACACGCTATTGGCGGATTGCGAGCCGGACCCGTTCACCGTTGCTACGTTGATGCTGAAGTCGTTAATGACGCGCTCGCGCGCTGTCACTGCTCCCTGTTCTTGTCCCAGGGTAAGGTTCCCAGTTGCCATCGGTCGGGATTCCCTTCCGGTAATTTCTGGAAAGACCTGATCCTGCCTGAGTCTTTCCGTCCCGCATGTGATTATAGTCACTTTGAACGAGCATCGTCCCAGTATGGGGACCACGGTTGTTACCCCTATTGCGCCATTTCCGCTGAATCAGAAGTTGCACCTGCGGGTGAAACCATGCCCGTCTGGATTAACTCCCGTGGTATCAACCCTCAAGCACCAGTCGCGTAGAATCCCGGTGCCAGCGCAGCAGCAGCGAAGAAGCAATGATAACCAGCGCCAGGGTCAGCCCGATCCACAACCCATAAATACCCCATTTGAGTACGAAGCAGAGAATAAGGCCCAGAGGCAGCCCCAGCACCCAATACCCCACCAGGTTGGCCAGCATCGGCACCCGCGTCTCGCCCAACCCACGCAGCGCCCCCGTCGATACAGTCTGGATCCCATCGAAAATCTGAAACGCGGCCGCCACCCACAGCAGGCTCGGCCCCACAGCCATCACTTGCGGATCGGTCGTGTAAAGGGCAATCAGCGGCCTCGGCGCCACCAGAAACACCACCGCGGCCAGCAGCATGAATCCAGTGCCCAATGCCAGCGCCATCCAGCCGGCTCGCCGCGCCCGCTCCCGGTCTCCCGCGCCCACTGCATGGCCCACGCTCACAGCGGCCGCCGCTGAAACCCCCAGAGGCACCATGTAGGTGATTGCCGCGTAATTAAGGGCAATCTGGTGCGTCGCCAGCGCCACCGGCGTCAGCCGTCCGGCCATCAGGGTGGCCAGGTTCCATGCGCCCACCTCAAGCAGAATCTGCCCCGCAGCCGGCGCGCCCAGTTTGACCAATTCCCCCAAGCGCACCAGGCTCGGACCAGCCCAGTGTCGGAACAGCGGATGGCCGCGCTTTCGCTCATGGCGCCACGCAAAACCCAGCAGCGCGGCAGCCATAAACACGCGCGCGACCAACGTCGAAAGCGCCGATCCATTCACGCCCAGTGCCGGCATGCCAAACTTGCCGTAAATAAGCACCCAGTTCAAAAACCAGTTGATCAGGTTGGCTCCGATATACGTCACCGTAATGACACGCACCGAGCCCACACCCTGCAGGTAGCGCCGCGTCCCTCCATAAACCAGCAGCGGCAGCGTTCCCCACAGCAGAATGCGCATATAGCTTCCGGCCGGCCCCGCCACCTCCGGCGTAATCCCGAACCGTGCAAAGCCGAAACTCGCCAGACCCATCAGCAGCATCAGTGGCGGCGTGATCGCGCAGGCCAGGTACAGTCCCTGCGCCAGCCAGCGATGGCATTCGTCAAAATCCTTGCGCCCGAAGGCCTGCGCCACCAGCGTATCCAGACCAAGCAGCAGCCCAATTCCGAACAGCGACGGCGTATAGCAGACAGCGTTGCCCACCGCCACCGCGCCAATGGCCGCCGGCCCCAGTTTGCCCACCATAATGGTGTCCACCACGCCCTGGGCCATCCAGCCCAGTTCGCTCAACACCACCGGAACCGCCAGCGTCACCATCGCGCCCAGTTCCCGCTTCCAATTGGCTTGCGCCTGCTGCATTTACCCAATCTATATGCTCGCGCCCCGGGGTAGCGCCGGTCTCCAGACCGGCTGTACCGCGGGTGTCCACAGCCGCACTCTTCAAGCGATTAAATACGGTTGTCCTGATGGCTTGACGCCTTCCGCAAGCTCCCGGGTTTATCCTCCTAGAAGACCTACAGTTTGGCTCCCATGAGGTGCTAAGTGCTCAAGGTAGTACGTCTTTTCTTTGTTGTATTTGGATTGCTGTTCTTAGCCGCAGCACCCCCGACGAACAACACTGCCCAGGCCCAGCAAGGCCCAGACTTCGTCCAGCTCGACAGGGTCACTGCTTCCCAGCCAATCGAAAATGGCATTGAAATCCGCTCCGGCGCGGCCGTCATGCGCATCACCGCGCTTCGCGACGACGTGCTCCGTGTCCGCGTGGGCCCGACCGGCAATCTGCCCGAGGACGCCTCCTGGGCCGTGCTGCCCGCATCCCGCACAGCCTCGGTCGCTGTCACGCCCGAAGCCAGCGCAACCGCAGTCGGCTTCACCACCGCCAAGCTGCGTGTCTCCATTCAAAAGGACCCGCTGCAATTGACCGTCACCGATCTCAGCGGCCACGTCCTCGCCGAGGAACTTCCCGGCAACCCGATCGAATACCACGGCGCGGCCTTTCGCGCAACCTTCAAATCGCCCGCCGACGAGCACTACTTCGGCCTCGGCGACAAGCCCGGCCCCCTCGACCGCCGCAACGAAGCCTTTTTCGACTGGAATTCCGACGCATTCGGCTGGCAGGAGTCCACCGACCCCATCTACAAGTCGATTCCCTTCTTTATCACTTACCGCAAGGGCGTCTCGGCGGGAATATTCCTCGACAACACCTGGCGCGCCAGCTTCGACTTCAATAAGCAGTACCGCGACGCCTACTCCTTCGGCTCGGAGGGCGGCCCGCTCGACCTCTACATCCTCTACGGCCCGGAGCCAAAATCTGTCGTCAAGGCGTGGGCGTGGCTCGTCGGCGCCACCCCGCTGCCCCCGCTTTGGTCGCTTGGCTACCAGCAGTCGCGCTACAGCTATTACCCCGAGGCCGAAGTCCGCCGCATCGCCTCCAAACTGCGCAGCGAACGAATCCCCTCCGACGTAATCTGGCTCGACATCGACTTTCAGTTGAAGAATCGTCCCTTTACCGTTGACCCGGAGCGATTTCCGCACTTCGACCAAATGATTCAGGACCTCAAAGCGGAACACCTGCACACGGTCGTCATTACCGACCTCCACATCGCCGACCAGCCGAACATTGGCTACAAGCCCTACGATGAAGGCGTGGCCGGCAACCACTTCGTCAAGAATCCCGACGGCTCGACCTATGTCGGCGTAGTCTGGCCCGGCAAGGCCGTCTTCCCCGACTTTACACAGCAGGCCTCGCGCAACTGGTGGGGCACCCTTTACGCCGATTTTGTCGGCAAGGGCATCGCTGGATTCTGGAATGACATGAACGAGCCGGCCATCTTCGACGTCGCCTCGAAGACCATGCCCGACGATATTCAACACCGCATCGACGAGCCTGGCTTCAAACCGCGCGTGGCCAGCCACCTTGAGATTCACAACATCTTCGGCATGCAGAACAGCCGCGGAACCTACGAAGGCCTGCGCAAGCTCTCGCCCGGCACGCGCCCATTCGTAATGACCCGCGCCTCCTATGCCGGCGGGCAGCGCTACGCGGCTACGTGGACCGGCGACAACTCCAGCACCTGGAACCATCTGCGCCAGACCACTCCGCAACTGATCAATCTCGGCCTGAGCGGTTTCGCTATGAGTGGCGCGGACGTGGGCGGCTTTGCCGGCTCGCCGCAGCCCGAGCTGCTGACCCGCTGGCTTGAGGCTGCCGCGTTCCAGCCTATCGATCGCGACCACACCGCAAGCGGCACCGCGCCGCAGGAGCCGTGGGAGAACGGCACGCAAAAGGATATTGACCTGCGCCGCCGATACCTCGAAGAACGATACCGCCTCATGCCCTACATCTATTCGACAGCGGAGGAGATGAGCCGCACCGGCCTGCCCATCATGCGCCCGCTCTTCCTCGAGTTCCCTGCCGCCACGGCCGACGCGTACGGCGCACCCCTCGACCTGAGCCCCGGCAACAATGCCTTCCTGCTCGGCCCCGATCTGCTCATCGCGCAGAGCCCCTACCCCGACGAGCTGGACAACTACACAATCACGCTGCCGCCGGCGGGCTGGTACGACTACTGGACCGGCGCGCGCGTCAAAGGCGCCACCGGAAAGCAAGCCGTCGAGAATGCCGCCGTCTCTGACCAGTTGGTCCTGATTCACAATTCCGTGGACACTCTGCCGGTCTTTGCGCGCGCCGGCGCCATCATCCCCGAGCAGCCCCTCGTCCAGAGCACGGAAGAAAAACCGAATGGCCCGCTGACCTTGCGCGTCTACCCGCCCACCGAGCCGGGTCAGGCATGCACCGGGAGCCTCTATCTCGACGACGGCGTCAGCTACGCCTACCAGAAGGGTGATTTCCTGCGCGAGACCTTCACCTGCGCTCGCTCCGCTCACGGACTTGTTGTAAAGGTTGCGCCACGCCAGGGCAGCTTTGCCCCGTGGTGGAGTGAGCTTTCCATCGAGGTATACGGCCAGTCCCAACCCGGCTCGTCGGCAATCACTCCAAGCGGAAGCGTGATCAAAACCTCTTACGATGCCGAACACCACCGCGTCACTGTCTCAGTTCCAGACGACGGCAAGGGCTTTACGTTCGAGCTGGCGGACTGAGTCTATGTTCAGCCTGATTCGAGCCACCCACGCCCGCATCGACAGAAACGTCGTGGCCGCCGGCAGATTGCCCGCAAATTCGCCTACGGGACTTTCGCTTGGAAACGGGCTCGATCGAAGCGCGCGCCTTCCCCTCGGCTTCGTTCACGATCGTTCGCACTCGCGCATTGGCCATGGTGAGGCTGCGTTCGCGGCAGCCCGGCAAGGTTTCCGGCGTTGGGCAATGTTCGACCTGGGATGGGCGCGCGTGGCCAATCCCGGAGCGCCCATCGAGCCTGGCCAGATCATCGCCATGGAAGCGCATACTTTGGGACTCTGGACGTTGAACCTGAGCCGCATTATGGAAACCGTCGACACCGCTAGTCGGTTTGGCCTTCTTTACGCCACAACGCCGATGCATGTCGAGCAGGGCGCCGAGCGCTTTCTGCTGGAAATCGACGCAACCACCGGCGATGTGCACTACCTGCTGGAGGCCATCTCGCGACCCCGCCATTTGCTGGCATGCCTCGGCTTGCCCATCAGCCGTGCCCTCCAGCACCGGTTCGCCCGCGAATCCCACCTCCGCATGCGCGACGAGGTGCAAGCTTAAGCTGAGTAACCCGTTAGGCGAAGACCCCAATGCCCGGTAGACGCCAGTTACCCGTGACAAGAAAGTGACTTTTTCCACCTCTTGAAGCTGGTACCCTAGAACCATGAAATTCGGTGTGCTTGTCTTTCCGGGTTCCAACTGCGACCAGGACACTTACAACGTCATTGCCGAAGTGGCTCACCAACCGGTCACCTTCCTCTGGCATGACTCGGAAGATCTGGCCGGCGTGGATGCCGTGCTCGTTCCAGGCGGCTTTGCCTACGGCGATTACCTGCGCACCGGCGCAATCGCACGCTTCTCCCCAGTGATGCAGGCGGTCCAGCGATTTGCAGCCGGCGGCGGCCTTGTTCTGGGCATCTGCAACGGCTTCCAGATCCTCACAGAGGCCGGCTTGCTGCCCGGCGCGCTCATGCGCAACGCGGGACTCAAGTACATCTGCAAGCAGGTCCATCTGCGCGTCGAAACCACCGACAGCCCCTTCACAAACCAGCTTGTAAATGGTCAGGTTCTCCAGATTCCCATCGGCCACATGGAAGGCAATTACTTCTGCACGCCCGAGGAACTGCACCAGTTAGAGAACGAAGACCGCATCGCCTTCCGCTATGCCACCCCCGCTGGAGAAATCACGCAGGAAGCAAATCCAAACGGCTCGTTGAGCAACATCGCAGGCATCCTCAATGCGGGGCGCAACGTGCTCGGCATGATGCCCCACCCCGACCGTTCCAGCGAGAAGCTCCTCGGCTCCTCCGACGGCTGGAAGATCTTCGCCTCCATGATTTCAGCCCTTGCCAGCCATTGATTCTCGCACCATTCCCCGCCGCGCCAGTTGCTGAGTGCGCCGCTCGTTCTTGGGCTATGACAGTCCCAACCCACCATCCACAGTCATAATCTGCCCGGTAACAAAGTGCGGACCCGCAGCGAAGAACAAGACTGCCTGCGCCACATCCTCCGCTGTTCCATTTCTCCGCATCGGCGTCTTCGCCGCAAAGCGCGCGCCGCTTTCGCTCTCCGCATCCGTCATCTCAATCCATCCCGGCGCCACGCAGTTGACGCTCACCTGGGGCGCAAAGGCCTTGGCCATGGCCTGCGTCAGCATGTGCAGCGCAGCCTTTGAGCTGCAGTAGTGAGCATGGTCAGCCCACGCATGAATGCCCCCCAGCGAGCCGATATTCACAATCCTCCCGGAAACCGCGCGCAGATGCGGCAAAGCCTCGCGCGCCACCAGAAACGGCCCCCGCGTG
>Ga0224555_1001533_pt1 | contig 31376 bp, 27 predicted proteins | sample 714S23034metaG_FD_180687 | JGI IMG/M metagenome (GOLD analysis project Ga0224555, IMG submission 180687) | Peat soil microbial communities from Stordalen Mire, Sweden - 717 S2 30-34 | ecosystem: Environmental > Terrestrial > Soil > Wetlands > Peat | place: Sweden: Norrbotten County, Stordalen...
GCCCGAGCCAATGGCTGGCCTACGCTCCCACCGATCCCGCCGGGCAGCTGGCCATGAGCTTCCACGTCTACAACTTCAACGCCGTCTGCGTGACGGTCTCCTGCTGGAACAGCGAGCTGCTCCCGATCGCCGCCAAGTACCCCATCATCACCGGCGAGATCGGTGAGCGCGACGGGACGGCCAACTTCATCGACACCTACATGGCCTGGGCCGACAGCCACGGCGTGAGCTACCTCGCCTGGACCTGGGACGCCGGAGCGTACTGGTCCTGCGGCGATGTCGCGGTCCTGATCTCCAGCTACACCGGGACAGCCTGCCCCGGCTATGGAGCAGGCTACCAGGCGCACCTTGCGACGCTGGCTTCCTAGTCGCCCACCCGAAGCCTGGACCGAGAGCGTGCGCCGTCGAGACGACCCAAGAGCAGCGTCGCCTCCGGCGGCGACACGGTGGGTTGGAGTGCTGGCCAGTGGACACTGAGGCTCAGACGGGCGTGCCTCGGGTGAGCGTGTGCCTTCCCACCCGCAACCGTGGAGGCACGATCGCCGCCACCCTCCAGAGCCTCCGAGACCTGGGGCACGACAGCTTCGAGGTCTTGGTCGTCGACCAGAGCTCCGACGATGGCTCGAGGTGAGCCTTTGCCGAGACGTTGCGCGACGATCCGCGCTTCTCCTACCTGCCTTCGCCGACCATCGGCAAGTCGACCCCCTGCAACCTGGCCCTCGCGCGAGTCAGGGGAGGGATCGTGGCGTTCACGGACGATGACTGTGTAGTGCCTCCAGACTGGCTCGCCGAGATGGGCTGGTGCTCACCAAGAACCCTGATGTGGCTGTCATCTGCGGCGGGCTCCGCCCCGGCCGCAGCCTCGCGGAGGGCTTCATCCCCTGGTTCGTTCCGTCCCGCCCGCGGCTCCATCGATCACCATCGGCTCTGGTCTGGTGCGCGGGTGCGAACCTCGTTGTCCGGACGGCGGCGCTGCGCGCCGTGAGCGGATCCGACGAGGTGCTGGGCCCGGGTGCCCCCCTCAAGGCCGGCGAAGAGGCCGATCTCGTCTACCGGCTCCTGCGAGCCGGTCACCCGGTCCTCGAGGTCCCCGAGCCCTGCGTCATCCGCTACGGCCTTAGGACGTGTGGTCTGCCCGATCGTAACCCCTCGCTCTCGCTTTCAGCGGACTGCGATGATGGACTTGGTGATGCCCAGCACGCGTTCCCTGAGCATCGTGGCATCCGGAAAGTAGTGGCGCATGTCGGTGATCGAGAGCAGGTCGACCCAGAGCACCATGTTGACCGCGTCCGTGCCGCGATGAACGCCACAATTCGAGAGCGGCCAGCGCTCTGCAATCAGCGCCTGCTGACGGGTGGGCAGGAACTGCATGCAGGGAAACAGGAAGTGGGGCTCGACCGGGAAGTAGCGATAGGGCGTCTGAACCCAGTAATGTGCGGAGAGCGTGCGCACACTCCGGGCGAAGTCCAGGCGCCGCGCGTGGCCCCCAACGTGCTCGATCGTGGAGTTGCTGAAGGCCAGGTCGAAGGTGCCGATGTCCGAGACGCAGCAGGCGTCGGCCCGGACCGTGGTCAACCACGGCTCATCTCCGTCTTCATCCGACGCTCGTGAAAAAGGGTTGACGCAGACAACGTGACGAGGTCGGATCGGGGCCCATCGCCAGAACTCCGGTGTCCCTCCGAGGTCCACAACTGCCATGCTCCGGAGATCGGGGAAATGGCCGAGGAGCGTCTCCCAGCGCCGGCCTCTGGACTTGGCGGCGAGCGACCTGCCGTCGTCGGCGATGATACGCTGCTTCAGGGCTGACGCAGCTGAGCCACGCGAAGGCGGCTGCTGCGTTCTCCCGGACGGTCCCACGCTACGCACTCCTCTCATCACTCGAACAATGGAAAGGGCCCGGGCAACTGGTAGTCGAGCGCCCCCGGATTGCGCTCGCCGATCACCCGAGCGGGCACGCCCGCAACCACGGTCAGGGGGTCAACGTCGTGGGTGACGACGCTCCCCGCAGCGACCACCGCTCCCTGCCCGATATGGACGCCTGGGAGGATGATCGCCCGCATGCCGATCGAGACATGGTCCTCGATGACGACGGGGGCATGCCGAATGCGGAAGCCTCGGGAGCGATGGTCATGTTCAGCTGTGAGGATGGCCACCTCGGGTGCGACGGAGACGTTCCGGCCGATGCGGAGGCCACCGCGAGTATCCAGCGTGCAGTCTCGACTGATCCGAGTGCGTCCGCCGATCAGAGTTGCGATTCCAGTGGGCAAGCCGCTGCGGATCTGGCGCCGACCGTGAAACCAGATGTGGACACCGAGCTGGATTCCAGTGCCTCGCCCGAGAGCCAGTCCGAGCACGTGGCGGTACCAGAAATGGCGAAGGGTGAAGCTGGGGACCCGGTTGACCAGGTGGTTGGTCAGGTAGCTGAGACCTTGGGCAGCAACGAACTGGGCCACGGCGGACGGGCGACCCGACGCGGGCTGGACGTGTGGGGCCCGTTTCGACCTCAGATCGGGCACTTGGCATCCGCCTGTCGTGAGTTGATCCATCACGTGGGTGAAGGCTCGGCGGTCAAATCGTGCTCAGCACGGTCCCGGGCCACGGTAACATGAAGTACTCCGAGCAGACAACCGAAGGCGATGGCTATGCGGAACCACCAGAACCCCATGTCCGTGTAGCCCATGATCATCCATCCGACTGTGGTGCAGGCCACCAACGTCCCGAGCAGGGCCACCTCACGGGACTCGGCTCGAGACGCGCGGATGCCGGCGAGCATCGCTGCGGCTGCCAGCATCCAGAGGGCCAGCTCACCAGGGAGACCCATGCGCACCCATACGTAGAGCAGGGTGTTGTGGGGGAGGTACGCGATGAACGTGTCCGTGCCATCGACATCTTGCACGGGCGTGTAGACGTAAGTGATTGGGACGCCGAAACCCGTACCGAGGATCGGATCCTGCTTGATCATATTGCCCAGGTCGGCGTCCTCGTCAATTCGATACTGATCGGAGGAGGCGTCGCGGGGAAGGGGGTCGATGGCGGAGCGCACCACCTGCGCCGGCAGCGCCAGGGTGCCCGTGCCGTTCCATTCCACCGGCAGATAAACGGCGAAGGCCACCAGCGCCAACGCGCTCACGCCATGGATCGCCCGGCGGTACTGGGGCCGGATGACATAGACGATGGTGACCAGCATCAACAGTTCGGCCCCAAGGATCAGGAAGGCATCGCGCCGGGTGTTGCCGACGTCGGCGAGGATGACGAAGGGGAGCAGTGCCGTCGCAGTGGTGCGCAGCCAGCCCCGTTGCCCGAAGAGCCAGAGGCAGAGGGTGAGAACGATGAAGATGCCGAATAGGACCGACTCCTCATGTGCCAGGATCGCCTGAGGCGGAGGGTTCTCGGTGCGAGTCGCGAAGAAGACGTACACGCCTTGCAGCGACTTGAACCCGCTGCCGAGGACGAATGTCCAGAGCACCGCCTGGACGGCACGCCGGGACTTGATCGCCTGGGAGGCAAAGAGGTAGGAGGCGCTCAGGTACAGCCAGGGCCTGAGTTCGTCCAGTGCCGCCGACGATCCACTGATGCCGTTGGCGCTTCCGGCGCTGCCTGCGAGACCACGGGTCGTCGCGATGGCCACGAGCAGAAACAGCACTCCCATCGCGGCCGCAACCTGGGAGCGGGGCAGCCGGAGGTTGCCCTGGGTAACTCCTCGGGTGAGCCAGACCAGCAGCAGGAGCACCACCGCGATGTCGAAGGGGCTCATCACGAGTCCGCCCAATCCGAGCGCCCCCTGGAGGCTCTGGAAGAGCGGGATGTGGTCGGTGAAGGCATCCAGGCCCGGGATGCCGACGGAGTAGGGATTCTGCTCGACGACGGTGGCGCAGGCGACGAGGGTGATCACCCCCGTGGCGGGCGTGCGCCACCAGACGAAGGGGAGCACCAGCGCAGCCACCAGGCCGACGGCGATGAAGCTGCTCAAACCGCCAAGCGCACCGGCGACCAAGCCCACGAGGATCGCGGCGATGACGCCGATGCCGGCTGCGATCCTTGCCCGCTTCCTCTCGAGCTTCTCGAGATCGGCGGCGCGGGGAAGCGCAACCGCCGAGGTGCTCATAGCTTACCCAGACCGAGCCACGCGTACCCGAGCACGACCGCTGTCACCACCACGGCGACGGCCTGAGCCCGTTGCGGACGGTTGTGCCAGCGGAGAGCCACAGCAAACAGCCCGAGGAGGCCAAGCAGAGGCCATATCACCGGCTTGTGCCCAGGGCCCGTCGCAGCCAGGGCGGCAGGGCCGAGCGGACCCCGTTCAGGACCACCGGGGGAGGAGTGGCGAGAAGCTCCACCGCCTCCTTCACCAGAGGGATCGGCGTCACCCCGGCCCTCACTACCAAGACGGGGGTCTCGCACAGCCGTGTCGCCTCGATGCCTGCCGCTGACCCGAGCAGGGGGGGGAGATCAAAGACGATGGTGTCTGCCCATTCGGAGAGCTGTGAGAGGATGGGACCGCCGGCGAAGCGGCTCAGGACCCTGGGGATCTCGTGTTGCGCCGGGCCGGCGCTGAGCAGCCAGACGTCGCCGACGATGCGCTGCAGGTAGTCCTCCACGTTGCTGGGTCCGTCGACGATGTCGTGGATCCCTGGCCCAGCGGCCAGGTGGAAGCGCTGGTGCAGCGACGGATTGGCCAGATCGAGGTCGATCAGCACAGTGCGCCGCTCATGGTCCATCCACTCCACCAGGGCCATGCCCGCGGCGACGCTGCTGCGCCCCTCGCCACGAAGGGCGCTGGTGACGCCGAAGCTGCGGGGGCCCTCGTGATTGATCCGCTGCAGGGCCTCGCGGCACCCCTGGAGGAGGCTCGCCGGCAGCAGCCCATTGGCTTCGCGCACCGGGAAGGCCAGGGCTTCCCTGCCGTCGTCGGGGCGCTTCGCCGTCTGGAGTCGGGTCACGGGGGTGAACGTGTGACTGGGGATCAGCTGGCCGGTCACGGATCACTCCCAGCGAGCGTCGAGGTCTGCGGCGGAACGTGGCGAATGCTGGCAGCGACCTCGAGCCCGAGGGTGCGCTTGATGTCCTCGGCACGGCGCGCCGTCCGGTCCATGGCGGTCAGGGCGGTGATGATCAGGACGCTCACCAGCAGCCCGACCACCAGCCCCGCGCCCCCGACCTCGAGGAGCTTCTTCTTCGAGCTGGTCACAGTGCCGCTTGCAGCGGGCGCGTCCAGCACCGAGAACCCCGTCTGGCTGTTGACGTTGGCCAGCGAGAGCTGGGCCTGCTGGTACTCCGCGAGCAGGGACTGATAGGTCGTCGTGTCGAGGCTCACCGCCTGGTTCAACTCGGTCATGGTGGCGTTCTCGGTGCCGGTGGGGGCGCTGGTGGCGCTGACGGAGCTGGTGCCCCCCGCGCCGCCGGCGGCCGCGGCAGCAGCATTCGGGTGATTCGCAAGGTAGGTGGAGAGGGCCTCCTGCGACTGCTGCAGACTCGCCTGTGCCTGGGTCACCTGCTGGCCGTAGTAGTTGACAGCGGTCTGGTCGCTGGCCGTCTGGGCGGCGTCGACCTGAGCCTTGTACTCGGTGATGAGCGCTTGGGCGGTGCCGGTGGCGACTGCCGGGTCAGGGGCGGTGACGATGATGTTGAGGACCTGGGGCCCGGCGTCGACGAAGCCAACCATGTTGGGGAGGTAGTTGCTGATCTGGTCGTCGAGCGAACTCTTGGATCCTCCGAACAGGGAATCCAGCCCGGGGATTGCCGCGAGACCGGTGGACTCCGCGTTGGGGTGCGACGCAAGGTAGGCGCCGAGTGGACCGCTCGTCCCCACGGCCACGGCGAAGGAGCGGGTGGTGAGGAGCTCCTGGATGGCGTACTCCTCGAGCGTGGACGGGTCCACTCCCTCAGTGCTGGCGGAGCTCTGGCCCGGGACCGAGGCGTCGACCCAGAGGCTGGTGGTGGCTGTGTAGCTGTTGGGCTGGACCAGCTGGTAGCCGCCGGCCACCAGCACGCCGATCACGATAGGGATGACGGCCAGAAGGCGATGACGGTAGAGCGTCTCCAGAAATCTCATCTCTTGCCCAGTCTCGGCCAGATCGACGCGGTGGGGAATAGGTACAACCTGAGCGGTGCCCCCCAATGTCCTCGCCGGGCTGGGCGTCCCACCCAGGAGCGTTTGGGACAGAGCGGAACGTCCCGGGCGACACTGCTGGCTTACCAAAGCGGCAGAGCGCGGCGATGATGGGGCGCATGAAGCGCTGGAGGGGAGCCCTTTATTATCGACCGCTGCCGCGCGGAGAGCCAGTGGCGAGCGCGGCGGGTGCGCCACTCGGGCTCCGCCGCGTACGGTTTCGCCTGCTGGTGGGCCGGGTGCGTCCCGAGCCCCTCACGTGATAGCCGTTCGGACACGAGCCGAGCGGACCTCCTGGTCAGCCGGCTCACAGTGGGAGGCTGGAGGTCTCCGCCGAGAGGTTTTCTGGGTCCGCTCGGGGGCGGAGCAGCTGTCGGCATCCCTCTACTCCGTTCGGGTCGGGGCGCCCAGCGTGGGGGTCCTGGTGCTGCCCGCGTGGGGAGGCTGGGGACGCGACGGGCGGCTGCTCCTGGAATGGTGCCATCGGCTCGCCGCAGGGGTCGCCGGCCTGGGAGGATGCGGCCTCCTCGTCCAGTGGCCCGGACATGAGGACTCCGAGGGGGATGCCAGCGCGCTGACGTTCGATCGGCTGGTGGACGTGGCGCTGGACTCGCTATCGGCTGGCCGGAAGCGGTTTCCAGCGACCACCTGGGCACTGGCCGGAATCCGGATGGGTGGCACGGTCGCGGCCCTTGCGGGTGCGGACGCGGCGGTGCCCACGGTCCTCCTGATACAGCCCGACCTCGACCCCGCCCGGTACTTCGATGAGGTGGAGCGCACGGCCCGCCGCAACCGGTTCCTGGGCGAGTCGTTCAACCCGCACACGGGGTGGAGCATCGACGACGTCGAGATTCCCGAGGGCCTCCGCCGGAGCGACGCGGCCCCCCGGATCCGCGCCGCCCTGGAGTCGCTCGAGTGCACCACCGGGATCGTCCGGTACACCTTGCCTGCTCCGGATCCGTTACCGGACAAGCTGGTGGACATGAGAGTCGACGGCAACTGGTGGTGGCCGCCCGGTGGGGACCACCGGCTTCTGCGCCGCCGGGCCCTCGACTTCCTGCGCAGCCGCAGGGCGTTGGTGAAGGCATGAGCGCCGAGCCCCTGTTGATCGAGACCTCCTCGGGGGTCATCGGCGCGGTGGTGGTCACGCCGGCCGGGCCGCCCCGAGGAGCGGTCGTGATTCTTACCGGGGTCGGGAGCACGCGGGCCGGCTCCAACCAGATGTTCGTCGAGATGGCGTCATCGCTGGCGGCTGTCGGGATCTCCAGCCTCCGTTTCGACTATCCGGGAACCGGCGAGAGCCACCTCTGCACGACCAGCCGGTGGAGCCAAACGACCACCGAGGTCATCGCGTGGTTTCGAGAGCGTTGCGGCACGTCCCGGCTGCTGCTGATCGCCGACTGCAGTGGGGTGGTCCCCGCGCACCGCGAGGTGATCTCGGGCCGCGGGGTGCTGGGCGTGGGAATGGTCCGGCCGGCATTCATCGGAGGCTGGCAGCGGCCGTCCCGCCGTCAGCGCCTGCGAGCCGCCGCCGGCCGCGTCAAGCGCTTCCCGAGAAGCTCACTGCTCCGACTGCGCCACGGAGCCCGTGATCCGAAGATCCAGGCCATCTGGTCAAAGGCTGACCTCGCCGGCATGGCTCGCACGGACGACCTGCTGGTGGAAGTCTCCCGGCGCGTTCCGCTCTGGGTGCTGACGGCCGAGACCGACCCCGCGACCCCCGTGCTCCGGGGCTTGCACGAGCGGCTTGCCGCTGGGCTTGCCTATGAGCTGGAGGTTCTCGGTCGCAACTCGGTGGCCGAGGGGCCGCGTCCCGGGGTGGCGGAGATGGCGCGAAGCACCGCGGCGTGGGCCGCTCGCCGTGTGGGAGACGATGAGAAGACGAGAACGCCGGTGTCCGCCGGGCATCGGCGCCTGGAGATCGCACCGGGATGAGAGCTTCGAGTACCAGCCCGACCCAGGAGACGGGGGCCCAGGCCGCCGCCCACCGCCGCACGACGAGGTGACCATGAGAACCGAGAAGCAGATCACCCGGTTCATCGAGGGCGAGCTCCTCGACGGTGCCGTATCAGGAGAGGATCCCCTGGCCGCCGGTGCCCTGGACTCCCTGGCCGTCGAGACCCTGATCGCTTTCCTGAGCGAGCGATACGGCATCTCCCTCGGAGACGATGACGTCGTCGCCGAGAATTTCTCCAGCATCGCCGCGCTCGCGACCCTGGTCGATGCCAAGCGGCAGGCGGTAGCCGCCGCCAAAGGGGGCGCGAGATGAGCGAAACGGCTGCGGTGGCGACGGCGACCATGCCGGACGCGATGCGACGGGTGGCCGAGGCCGGACGTGGTCGTCTCACCTTTCACGGGGAGGGGGAGACTGTCTCCCTCTCGGTCAGCGAACTGTACACGGCCGCTCTGGCTCGGGCCGCCCAACTGGTCGCCGCCGGCGCCTCTCGGGGAGCCACTGTCGGACTGATAGGGTCCAACGGCCCGCAGTGGGTGGAATGGGCGTGGGGGACCTGGCTCGCCGGGGCTGCCCTGATGCCGCTGCCCGCCCCGGTCCGTCTTCGTGATCCGGCCGCGTTTGCTCATCAGGTGGATTCGCTGCTGACCGCCACCGGGTGCTCGATCGTGGTCGGGGAGCCCCGCTATCTCGCCGCCATCGGCACGGCTAACCGCGTGGAGCTCGACTGGGATCGCGAGGCTGCGGTGGCCCCTGCTCCCTTCCCTGCCGGCCTCGCCCCTTCGGATACCGCCCTGGTGATATGCACGTCGGGAAGCACGTCCGACCCCAAGGGGATCCGGGTCAGTCACGCGATGCTGGTGGCCAGGTCGGGCGGAGCCAGGGCGCTGCTCGGCCTTGCGGAGAACGAGATCCCCTCCTTCGTGTCATGGCTGCCCTTCTATCACGCCGGCGGGTTGACCATGGTCTCGGGCCCCGCCGTCGAGGCATTGGACGCGCACGTTCTCACCGTGCAACGCTTCGTCAGAGATCCCGCCGAATGGCTCCGCCTCGTGAGCCGGACCCGGGCGCTGGCGACCGCCGGGCCCTCTTCGGGGTGGGCCGCGGCCGTGAGGGCGCTGGCCAAGCGGCCGGACGGGGTCGACCTCTCGTGCGTGCGGGTCGCGGCCCTCTCTTTCGAATTGGTCGATGCGGACGTCATCGACCGCCTCCTCGAAGTGTGTGGGCCGCTCGGGTTGCGCCCCGGGGCCATCGCCACCGCCTACGCGCTCTCGGAAGCCGGTGGGGGCACGTTCACGCGGCCGGGAGGTGGAGCGCGCATCGACACCATCGACCTCGGCCGTCTGGTCAGCGAGCGTTTGGCCGTGCCACCGGGACCCGGGGCGCCATCCAGACGCGCCGTCTCGTGCGGGTTTCCCACCCCCGGGATTGAGATTCGCGTCGGCTCCCCATCCGACCCACTGCCGGAGCGCCACGTGGGCGAACTCTTCATACGCAGCGAGATGAACACGGATGGATACGTCAACGCCCCCAGCGAGAGCCTCTTCTCCGAGGGTTGGCTGTGCACGGGTGACCTCGGATACATGGCCGACGGAGAGCTCTTCGTGACCGGCCGCTCCAAGGAGATCATCGTCCACCTCGGCCGCAACTACCACCCCCAGGACATCGAGTGGGCCGTGGCGCGGGCGACCGGAGCGTCCCCGGGCAGCTGCGTCGCCTTCGCACCGGTGACGGGGCGCGAAGGCGACCTCGTCATTGTCGTCGAGGAGCTGCCCGGACGCACTCACGAGGAGCTTGCCGCTGCCGCCCATGCCGCCGTGGTGAACGGCGTCGGCATTGCGCCTCGGGAAGTCCTGGTCGTTGCCCCCGGGAGCGTGCCGGCCGCCCACAACGGCAAGGTGCAGCGGCTGGCGGCTCGGGAGATGCATGGTCGCGGGGACTTCAATTCTCGTCAGTCGGCAGTCACCCTGCCGGCCTCCGCTGCGACCGCGGTGCCCTAAATGTGATCGACGAACCTTGGGGCGACGTCGCGCTGACCTTTGACGATGGGCCGTCCGAATGGACCGAAGCGATCATCGACCAGCTTCAGGCCCATGGCGCTCGAGCAACGTTCTTCGTGCTGGGCTGTCACATCGCGGGCCGGGAACACATCCTCCGGCGAGCGCTCGATGCGGGATGTGAGGTCGCCGTCCACGGATTCTCACACCGCAGACTGACGGCTCTGACAGATGGTCAGATCGAGGATGAGATGGCAGGGACGATGGCCCTGGTCGCATCCGCGACCGGGCAGACCCCGCGATTGTGGCGAGCCCCCCGCTTCGACGTGGATGCTCGGGTGCGGTCTGTGTGCGCGAGACTGGGCCTTAGGGAGGTGTGGTTGACCGCCGACACCGAGGACTACCTCAGGGGGTCCGACGAGGTGGCTGCGCGCGGGCAGGCCGGGCTGCGTCCAGGGGCGATCATCCTCCTGCATGACGGCCGCTCAGCCCTTGACACACCGGACGAGAGCCTGGCTACGAGAGCCGGGACGGTGGTTGCCGTCCCGGCCATCCTGGCCGAGGGCCGCCGGCGTGGGCTGACGATGGGCACGGTTTCCGAGCTGAGGGGTGACTGGCGCCGGCGGAGCAGCAGAGCGATCGGGGCGCCGTCTCGCTCAGCTCAGACGAGGGCACGCAAGGTCCTCGCCCGCCTGCTGCGCTGGCTGCGGACCAGGCTGATCGGGACCCGACCCGCCTGATCCAGTCCCGTTCAGCTGTGGTCGGAGGCGGCCGCTCGTGGCCGGCTGTCGTGGCGGGGAACGTATCTTCTGGAGCGGCGATCGATCGCGAACCCGAAACCAGCGCATGCGCCGCGGATGAAGGCCGCCAGGGACAGCAGTCCATTGGGCCGCCGCAGACGCACCACGTTGCGCCAGCGTACGCGCACGAGCGGTGGGACGAGCAGGGGAAGCGCGGCGAGTTCACCCATCCGCAGGTGCTTGATCATGAGAGCACCCTCGCCGAACGCATAGTTCGCGACGAGCTGGCGGCCAGCGGTGTCCCACGGCTTGAGCTCACAATGCAGGACAGATGGCTCCGGGAGCTCGAGCGTCCGTTGTCCGATACGAAGGAGTCGATAGACGAGGTCGACTTCCTCGAAGGCTCGCAGCGGAGCTCCCACACCGAGCACCTCGTCGAATCCGCCCACGTCGCGCAGGACTTGCGAACGGAGCACCAGATTGCCGCCCCCGATGCCCACGGCTCTGAACGCGAGCCACGGGGATCGGTGAACCTGGGCCCGGCGAGGGATGAAGTCAACCGTGTAGTTGCGGCTCTCATCATGCGGGACGCCGCGGATACCTCCGCACACCATCCCTACCTCTGGGTGCCGGTCGAGGGCCCTCTCCATCCCCGCAAGCCAGTCTCGCGGAACCAGGCAGTCGTCGTCCGTGAAGGCCAGATTCACGCCCACGGCGCGGGTCGTCGCCAGATTGCAGGCGGCCGTCCTTCCCACGGTGTCGCTGGCGAAGTACGAGAAGCGCTGGTCGTCACCCACGGTCTGTCGGTAGGCGCGCTCGGTGCGCTTGTCCGTGCTCTGGTCGACGACTATGACCTCGAAGCTATCGTGGTCCAGATCTCGCATGCTCAGGAGGGTTGGAATGATCCCGGCTCCACTGTTGCGAGTGGCCACGCAAACGCTGAACCTGGGATTGTCCGGCTGGGCGGGACCGCTCCCCTCGCGGCTCTCTTGGTCTGGCGAGGCGTCGGCCGTCACGCCCTGTACATCCAGCACAGACCAAGCATGGGCGCCGCGGTGATGGGTGGCCATGGGCGGCCAGGTGTACTGCTGGGAATCAATCCCGACTCGCCTGGGACGCAGGTCCCGATCGGGGCCGCGTCCAGATGGGCGCACGGTTTCACCTGGAGGATCGTTGCAGTATGGAGCGAGGGAGAGTAGCCTGTCCTCCGCCGCCGCCTCGGTCGTCACAGTGGAGAGATTGGAGTTGGCCGTCCCGTCAGGCGCGCGCGTGAGTGTGTGCGTGGCCACTCGCGATCGTGGTGAGCGTATCACGCCGTTGCTCGAGAGCCTCAAACGGCTTCACCACGACGCCTTTGAGGTCATCGTCGTGGATCAGAGCCTTGGCGTGGAGACGCGAGCCGCGTATCTCGCGGCGGTCGGCGACGACCCGCGCTTCTCCTACGTGGGAACGAACACAGCCGGGAAGCCGATCGCAACCAACATCGCTGTGGCGCGGGCAGGCGGCCGTATCCTCGCCTTCACCGATGATGACTGTGTCGCCCGAGACGACTGGTTGACGGGAATCGAGGATGCCTTCGCCCGGTACCCGCAAGCGGGGGCCATCTGTGGCGGTGTCGCTGCCGGCGAATACGACCCGCACGAGGGCTTCATCCCCTTTTTCGCGCCCGTCCAGGAGCAGCTGTTCCGGTCAAGGTGGGAGTTTTTCCGCGTTCCGCCGTCCCTGATGGGAGCTAACCTGGCGGTCCGCGCCCAGGCGGTGCGCGACGTGGGCGGTTTCGACGAGGCGATCGGACCCGGGGCACCCTTCCGAACCGGCGACGACTACGACATCGTCCTTCGGCTTATCCGAGCTGGCCATGGCGTTCTCGTGCTTCCCGGCTCGGTGATCGTCCATTATGGGTTGCGATCGCACGGATCTCAGATGCGAGCCCTCACCTGGAATAACTCGGTTGCGCATGCTGCCATTGATGTGAAGCACATCAGGCTCCTCGAGCCAGCCATTCTCCCCACCCTTGCCGTGCGGATCTTTGGGGACACGGTCCTCTGGGGGAATGTGCTGCGCCTGCGGCGACCGACCGGCCTGGCACGGCTGGCCGCGTTTGCGAGCGGCATCGCGCGGGCCGCCCGCTACCCGCTGGACCGTCGGGCGGGTACCTACGCTCGGCGTCGCGCGCCTGCGGGTCAGAGCAGGCAGGACATGGGTCAATCGTTGGGCGGCTCGGCGTGAGGTGAGGCGGACCCATTCGGGGGAGGCCTGAGACAGCTGCTATCGTCTCTCGCGTTCTGCCGGCCGCGTCTCAGGCGTCGCGTTTCGAAGCCAGGGTGATCGACGACCAGGGGAAGCGAACAATCAGGTTGGGATACATGCAGGTGGTGAGCACCTCGTCGAGCGGCACAGCGCCCGCTGAGTACGGAACATGGAAGGTGGCTCCTTGCGCGGCCGCCCAAGCGAGTCTCTCTTCCATGCGCGCTCTGCTCAGGTCATCCATCGCGTCAGATCGGTACTCGATGGCGAGCATGCCCACCCCCCGTGCGTTGAGCAGTTCCTCCGCTCCTTCTAGTACCTCTGACTCGGCGCCTTCGGTGTCTATCTTGAGCAGATCGATGAAGCCAGTCTCGGCAAGGCCCGTGTCCAAGCGCTCGCACTCGACCGTGATGTCAGCCACAGCCGAGCGCAGGGTGCGGCCCTCGAGTGGCTGGACGAGGCTGCCCAGCCCCCTCATCTCCCGCGGGGCGAAGAAGCGCGCCGGGCCGCTGGTGTTGCTGGCGGCCTTCCTCACGACGGTGACGCGGTCATCGAGCCAGTTCATCGCCACGTTGCGTTCCAAGAGGTCGATCATCTCTGGGTTGCACTCGTAGGCGTGTACCCGGCAGCCGAGCTGCGCCGCCACCAGCGTGTACAGTCCCAGGTTGGCTCCGACGTCAACCACGCACATGCCGGGGCGCAGGTTCGTGTGGAGGAACTGCACGAAGTCGGGCCCATAGGTGCCGTCGAGAGCCAGGTCGGGCGTAAGTGAGAGATCGTCCGCTGGGCACAGCAGGCGCAGGTTCAGGGGGCCCCTTGCGAGGAGGAGCCCATCACCGGCTGGCACCGCGGCGAGTGGCCGGGGGAGGGCGCGTGCCAGGTAGCGTCGTGCCGTCCTGCGGAGTGGAGCGAGGGCGGTGACCCGAGCCTGTCGTCTCAGCTCGGCGAGGCCCGTGGACAGGAGGGCTGACGCTCCGACGCGTGCTTCGTAGATGCTGGTGGGCCGGAGATCGGCCGCACGTGGCCTGACGCCATCCTCACCCTTCCACGAATGGCTCCAATGATGTACCGCGAATGCTGTCGGGAATCGATCTCCGCGGCGCCACGGCTCGGTCCAGTCATAGGGATAGAAGAAGGGCGCGGGGAAGATCCGGACGCCTGGTCTCGCCTCCCACCGACGCCTGAGCATGACTTGAGTCAGAAGTGTGGGGCCGGTCTGCATATTGAGGAGGCGGTGGCAGAGGCACGAAACTGGCAAGCTGGCGATCACCTCCCTCAGCAGAGGATGACCTGGCACCGCGCCGAAGATGGAGGCGCCGACACCCTGACGCTCTCGGCCAGCAAAGAAGGAGAGTCGGTCGACGAGGGTGTCGATGGGGCGGAGGCACTCCATGTCGGTGTCCAGATAGACGCCGCCGTGGCGCTCCACTATCTCGAAGCGGGCGATATCGGCCTTTTGCGCGTAGGAGGTGGCGCGGTCGTAGAGGGCCTGGTTCCTCAACCCTTCGAGCTCGGCAGGGAGCCACAGGCGGAGCTCCCAGTGAGGATGATGCCGCCGCCACGTCTCTCGCATCCCCTGTACGGCGTCGGGTATCGGGTCGTCGCCGGGCCAGATGTGGTGGAAGATCCTGGGAATCATATGGTCGCCTCTGAGCCCTGTCGGAGTTTTCTTCAGTCCCGGGGCGTGGTGGCTTCCCGCCGCGCCCGGTGTGAGGCGCGAAGCGTCGCCAGCCCGAGGCGCCCCGCCATGCTGGCGAGGAGCAGCCTCCCCTGCTCAATCTCGTCGTGGCTGGGGAGCCGCAACAGCAGCGCCATCGCCGTGAAGCTCACCATCCCAGCGGCCACGCCGAGGATCAGATCGACCCGTAGGGCCAGCACCACGAGGATCCCCATCACCGCGGTGGCGATCGCACCCTTGGCGATGCGGATGAGGGAGGATCCTACATAGGCGCCCCGGACGAGGAAGAGACCGATCGCCGCTAGCACGACCTCGGTGATGACCATGGCCACGGCGGCGCCGATGGCGCCATTGCCCTGCGTCCGCTGGAAGTAGGGGATGAGAAAGAAGTTGATCAGCGGGTTGATGATGCTGGCCAGCACCATCATCTTGGTCCAGATCACCTGCTGGTTGCGGGCGATCATGATCTGGTTGGCTATGATGTTGAGGTACATCGGTGGCACGCAGAGTGCGAGCAGGGCAAAGACGGGGATCGAGCCGGAGAAGCCGGGCCCGTAGAGGGCCCGCAGGAGCGGGCTGGCGACGAGGATCGCCCCGACGCAGACGGGCATGCTGAGCACGACAACCAGCTCCATCACCGGTCGGGCCGTCCGCATCAGGTCCTGGTTGCTTCTGCCGTGGGCGCGGACCAGTCGGGGGAGGACGGCGTTGGAGAGGATGACTGGCACCGCCATGAGGGTGCTGAACAACCTGGTCGGCAGGCCGTACCAGCCCAGCACCGTGCTGGAGGTCATGGCGCCGAGCATCAGGGAGTCGATCCAGAGGTAGATCGTGAAGAAGGCCGCGAAGCCCCAGTAGGGGAGGCAGTCGATGAGGAGACGGTGTAGGTCCTGCCACGTGACCTTCCAGTCGATCTTGAAGAAGGGGCGCGCCCAAATGAGGAAGACGCCCGTGAACACTATTCCGATGACCACGTTGGACAGCAGGAGACCGATGGCTCGGATGCCCACCATGACCATGGCGATGCCGCTCACCGTCCCGATGAGCCCGCCGAGGATGGCCCCGTAGGCGAGGTAGTGCATCTTCTCCAGGGCCTGGAAGCCTGCGGCGATCGGGCTTGCGACGACGGCCGTGATGCAGAACCCCCAGCCGAGGATGAGGGCGATAGCCTCCTCACCGTGGAAGGGACCGAACTGGAGCAGGAGCAGGGTACCGGCGAGCGCCGGCACCAGCAGGAGCGCCCGGAGGACGATCGCCGTCCCGATCAGACGGGGGCCGCGCTGAGGGTTGGCGGCGATCTCCCTGACCAGGAGCGGGGGCATGCCGAGGCCGACCACGACCATGATCACGCCGCTGGCTGCGGTGCCGAGGGTGAGGATGCCGACCTCGGAGGATCCCAGCCTCCGCGGGACGATGACGGTCCACACCATGGTGCCCGCCCAGGTGACGAGCTGACCCAGCGTTAGGAAGGAGATGTTGCGGGCGACCAGGGCGCGCCCGGCGGAGGGCGGCGCAGCGCTGGCTTCGGACGCCGGCGCTGGGCTCGCAGCCGCCGGCGGGCTCAGCTCGACCACGCGAAACCCCGCCCCACGGCGTCAGTCTCGGAGCGGGGGCGGAAGGTATGACGCGAGTGACGTGTTGGCAATGGCAGCCTCTGAGCCTCCATGGGCCGAACCCCCGGATGCGACTATGGGCGTCCCGTCACAGGGGATGAATGGGCAGGTTGCCCAGGCCCGGGACATAGGTCCTCCCCGGGCCCCTCGGTCCCATGGTTGGCTCCTTCCCTCATTCCCTAGGATCGGGTCATGAGCTCCTGGCGCGAGTGCACGTGCGGGCCGAGAAGCAGCTGACCGACGATGAGCGGTGGGCCGCCGCCGGTCCGATGACGGTCAGCCCCGGTCGGCGCATCCTCATCGTCTGCCCGGAGGCACCGTCGCCGCCTGACGGAGGCTTCAACCTGCGCGTGTACCACCTCGCCACCCAATTGGCGCGGCGGAACCGGGTGACCCTGCTCGCCTACGGTGCCGCCGACGATGGGCGGGACTGGGATGGGCTGGCCCGCACCCTCGAGGGTGTGCATCGGGTCCCACCGCCCGCGATCCGCGCCGCGGGGCACCAGCTCGGCGCGCTCAGGCGGCGCCGGCGCCAGCTCGCCTCCCTGGTGCGACGCTCGTCCTTCCACCTGAACGTGCTGCGGTCTGAATCCATGCAGGCGGCGATCGACGGCCTGGTCAGGACGGCCGGCTTCGACATCATCCAGGTCGAGTCCAGCGGCATGATGTGCTTCGACTATCTGGGGGATGCCCCGGTGGTGCTCGACGAGCACAACATCGAGTACGACCTGCTCAGCCGGGTGGCAGAGGTCGAGACGTCGCCGCTGCGCCGGCTCTTCGGGCGGCTGGAGGCGACCAAGGCGCGCCGCGAGGAGCTCCGGGCCTGGAAGGTTGTGGACGGATGTGTCGCCACCTCGGTCGTTGACGAATCCGTGATCCGCAGTGCCTGCCCCGCGGTGCGGACGGCAGTGGTCCCCAACGCCGTCGACACCGACTGGTTCACTCCGGGCACCGCTCCCGTCGACCAGGACAGCATGGTCTTCGTCGGGAGGATGGACTACCGGCCGAACGTCGACGCCGTGACCTGGTTCGCCCTCCATGTCCTGCCTCGTGTGCGCCGGGTGCGGCCTTCGGCAACGCTCACTGTCGTCGGAGATGGAGCCCCGCCTTCGGTGCGGCGCCTCGCCGGCCACGGCGTCGTCCTGACCGGTCGTGTCGAGGACGTGCGGCCCTTCGTCCATCACGCGGGCGTCGTGGTCGCACCTCTGCGGGCCGGCAGCGGGACCCGACTCAAGGTGCTGGAGGCGCTGTCGATGGCCAAGGCTTTGGTGAGCACGCCAGTGGGTGTCGAGGGGATCGACGTGACCGCTGGCGAGCACCTTCTGCTCGCCGACGACCCCGATGAGATGGCGGACAAGATCCTCGTTCTGATGTCGGACCCCGTGCTGCGCGCTCGCATCGGGGCCTTGGGACGGACTCTCGTGGTCGAGAGGTACGGCTGGACCGCGGCCGTGGCTCGGCTAGAGGCGTTCCACGGAGAGGTGGTGAGGAGCGCGGTCGGGAGTGACTGACCGCAATTCGCCCGGACAACTCGGTGAAGGTCTGGGCGATTGTCCGGGCGGCGATGAGACAGCCGCCCAGGATCACCCTCATTGGCCATTGCCGTGACGCGCGCGGCCGGATACGGTGACTAAGGTGAGGATCGCCATGGTCAGCCCCGGGCTGCCTCCCGAGGGCGGCGGCATAGGCGCTTATACGGACAAGATATCTCGGGCCCTGGCCGCGCGAGGCCACGAGGTCCACGTCCTGATCCCCGGCACGAGCCGGCTCACGACCGAGATCATCGACGGGGTCCAGCTCCACCACGTGCCCACCGTCTCTCTGCGTCCGCGCGTGCTCGCCCGCGCCTGGGCGGTGCGTCGCGCCCTGCGACGCCTCGGTCCCTTTGACATCGTCCAGGCCTGCGAGTGGGATGCCGAGGCCTGGTGGTACTCGCTTCACCCGCAGGCTCCGCTCGTGACCCGACTCGCCACCCCGCGCTATATCGTCGATCAACAGAACCACACACCCCGGGCGCAGCGCCGGCATCTCGCACTCCGCCGCTGGCTGGAGCGTGACCAGACCCGGCGCAGCGCCCGGGTCATCTGTCCGTCGCGGACGCTCGCTGGTGAAGTGGCCAGGCGATGGGGATTTGATGCGGACGCCGTCACCATCGTCCCCACCGGAATCCAACTGCCCCGTTTGGTGGTAGGCGGCCCGCCAGAAGAGCTGCGGGGTATCAATTACATCCTCTTCTTCGGTCGCCTGGAGCCGCGCAAGGGGGTCGACACCTGGATCGAGGCGCTCCCGCGAGTGCTGGAGAGCAACCCGGCGCTGCATGCGGTCTTCGTCGGCGAGGATCTCGGGATGGGGGGACGCTCCTTCGAGGAGCGGGCTCGGGAGCGCTGCGCACGGGACGTGGCGCGCCTCCACTTCTTCCCCGCACTGCCGCATCCGCGCCTCTTCCCGATCGTCGCCGGTTCCCGGCTGGTGGTGATGCCGTCGCCTTTCGAGAGCCTTGCCAATGCCTGCCTCGAGGCCATGGCCCTGGGCCGGCCGGTGGTGGCCACCACCGGGACAGGGCTGGCCGAGATGATCACCGACTCCGTCGATGGGTTCTTGGTGCCCGCGGGGAATGCCTCGGCTCTCGCAGCGACGGCATGCGCCGCACTGGGGGACGACGACCTGCTCTCCCGGATCGGCCGCGCGGCGCGGAATCGAGCGGCAGACTTCGACCTCGAAACCATGGTGGGCCGCCTGCTCGACGTCTACGCGGAGGTCCTGCGTTCCCGGGCTTCGACCATGGTGACACCCGCGTGATCACCATCTCGGTCGGCATCCCGACCACGCGATCCGCCACCCTGGGGACCGCGATCCGTTCGGTCCTGGCTCAGACCCGTGGCGACTGGGAGCTGATGGTCATCGGTCAGGGCCCACCGGAGGCAGAGGTCGAGCTGCGCGACGCAACGGCCGCGGCTGCCTCCGGCGACCCCAGAGTCGTATACACCCACCTCACTCGCCGCGGGGTGAGCCGGGCGCGCAATGCTTGCGTCAGCCTCGCGCGGGGGGAGATCCTAGCCTTCCTCGACGACGACTGTGAGGCAGCCCCCACCTGGCTGGAGACCATCGCGGCGGCCTTTGCCGGCGATGCGGAGCTGGGAGTCGTGGGCGGGGCCGTGATGTCCGTGGGTCGGGTGGGACCCTTCTCCTACTGCCCGACGGCCTCACCGGCCGAGGCCGTCTACGAGCCGCTAGTGACCCCCCAACGTCCCCCGGACGGGTGGGACTGGATCGGGGCCAACTTCGCGATCCGCGCTGACGTCGTGGCTCTGATCGGTCCGTATGACGAGAGCCTTGGAGGTGGTGCCGAGTTCCCGGCTGCGGAGGACACGGACTACAAGCTCCGGCTGGAAGCCCTCGGGGTTCGGATGCGGTGCACCCCGAGATCGGTGGTGTTTCACTCGTCCGGGACCAGGGTCGGCCGGGCAGCGCTGCGCTGCCAGCGGAATTACGACCTCGGCAACGGGGCGATGTGCGCCAAGCAGACCATGAACGGGGATCCGCGCGGGGTGATCTACCTCCGCGGCGCCCTGCGACGATCTCTCACCGAGTGGGCGACGCGCCTGCGCCCCTACCGGCTCCCCCAGGATCTCCGTCGAAGCTTCTGGCGGGAGGTGGGATACCGCCGCTGCCTGCGCAACTTCGAGGTCGACGCCATGGGTCTGCTGCGCCGCCGTGAGGAGGCGAACCACTCCGCGCCAGCAGCCAACGACCTCCAGGCGATGAGATCCCGCCGTGACGCGGGGCGGCCGGGCGTTCAGCGCCAGCGATGCCGCCGGTGAGGCCCGCGACAGTCTCGTCCGAACGGTCGGTATCCTGCTATCTCAGCTCGCCTGCCCAATCGGTGGGAGAGTTGAGGGCTAGCAGCGTGCCGAGAAGTGGTTCCGAATGAGAGGGATCGCTGTGACCCATCCGCTCCGGAACCTGGAACCGGTCGGTGGGGCGACCCTCGGCCCGGCTTGCCCTCGCCCTCACGGTCCACTTTGGCCGAGATCACACCGACGATGAACCCCGCGACACAGCGGCGGAGAATCGGGGGCGGAACGCCTCCAACTCAGCAGCCCACCCGGGTAATGCTCATCCTCAGCACCACGGTGTTCGAGTGGTTCTATGGACGAGTTCTCGGTCTGGACCGCCAGTCGTACCTCCGAGGCTATCGCAACGAGTGGAGCTGGCAGTATGCCCGCGTCCTCCGCGCTGCGGGGATGCAGCCGATCATCGCGGTCCGCTCCCTCGGCTCTCCGGCGCTGTTCCGAACCGACGACGGCATCCTCGTCCGCTTCCTGCCAGTATCCTCGGCATATCGTTGGTGGAGGCGTATGCGGGTCCTCGGCCGAGCACCTCTTGTCGGGCGCTACCTCACGGAGGTCCTCTCCACGCTCGCGACGCTCCGCTACCTCCAGCCCGCGTTCGCCGACCTGGTCTACGTCCAGGAATACTGGACGGGGCAGTTCGACCTCATCTCTCTCAGCGCGAAAATTCCGGTGGTGGCGGGGGATCACGGTGGCGGAGCCAGTGGTCAACGCAAGATCCTCAAGAGGGCCGCGCTACGGCGGGCCGTCTGGGTGACATCCCAGACCCGCGCAGAAGCCAGCGTGGTGCGCCGCTACGGAGGGCGGGCCGAGGTGCTCCCGAACGCCGTGGACACCCGCTTCTTCTGCCCCGGCGACGGTGACCCATCTCGGGCCGACGCGCCCCCCTCAATTCTCGTCGTCGCGCGCCTCGCCGACCGGCAGAAGCGGATCTCCGACGTCATGCGCGCCATCGCTCGGTTAGATCGGTCATGGACGCTCGAGGTGGTGGGGACAGGGCCCGACGCGGGACGCTTGCAGGACCTGGCCAGGCGCCTCCGGGTGGCTGATCGGGTCACTTTCTCCGGCTTCGTCTCCGACCGGGAGGCGGTCCGCGACCGGTACCGCTCCTGCGGGGTAATGGTCATGGCATCGGCGCACGAGGCCCGGACACTCGCTGTCTTGGAGGCGCTCGCCTGCGGCTGTCCCACGGTGGTGACCGATCTTCCGGTGTTCCGTGAATTGGCCGACGAGGCGGGCGACGTGGCAATCCGCGTGCCGGTCGGCAACCCGGTCGCACTCGCCCGCGCCATCGAGCTCGCTTATGGACGGCGAGCCGAACTTGCCCGGCGTTCCCGAGAAGCGGCCGCCCAGCACTTCAGCCTGGACGCCTTCTCCAGCCGCCTGGTCTCCCTCGTCGCCGAGGCAGCCGACGCGAACCGAACGGGCATTCCACGTGCCTGAGAGCGACGGCCGCACAGAGCGCGGCGAATGCGACGAGCTCGGCGGTGGTCGGCCGTGCTATAGCGCAGGCGGCCCGACGGCGTCCCGAGTGGGAGCGCCCACGGAGGATGTCGGCCGCCCGACATAGGTCCGGGAGGCTCGGTCGATCGGATACCGAAAGCTCGCCAGCATGCCGCCGGCGAAGGCGACGAAGTTGCGCAGCCCGTTGGGTCGGCGAAGCCGCACGAGATTGCGCCACGTGACCACGCCGAACCACGAGGCGAAGAGCGAGGGGACCACGGCGGGGTCGCCCAGGCGAAGGTGCTTCATCCACCCCGCTCCCCAGGACATCGCATAGCCGTGAAGCAGTTCGCGAGCCTCGTTTCCCCACGGCCTGAGGCCGTAGTGGATGACGGAGGGCTCGGGCAGCTCGAGGACAGGGTGGCCCGCCCGCAGCAGACGGTACACGAGATCGGCTTCCTCACCGGCCTTGAGAGGAGCCCCGGGGCCGAGCACCTCGTCGAATCCGCTCACATCGCGGAGCGCTCCCGTCCGGACGATCAGGTTGGCGCCCGCGCACCAGACGAGTGCCCACCGCGACCGATGCAACCGCGGTCGGGGTGGAACGTACCAGGGGATGAATCCTGTCTCGAGGCTGAGGCCGGGCCGGAGCCCGCCACAGATAACAGCCACCCCGGGATTCTGTGACAGCGCCCGCTCCATCCCGGCGAGCCAGTCCCGCGGCACGACGCAATCATCGTCCGTGAAGGCCACGATCGCTCCCCTGACACGGCCAAGCGCAAGGTTGCAGGCGGTCGACTTCCCGACGGTCTGCGATGGGAGGTATGAGAAACGCCGGTCGTCGCCAACCGTCTCGTCGTAGGCTCGCCGGGACCGATCGTCCGAGCTCTGGTCGACGACCAACACCTCGAAGCTGTCGTGCTCCAGGCGCCGGAGGCTCTCGAGGGTAGCAGCGATCGTTCCTCCCCGGTCCCGGGTGGGAAGGCAAACGCTCACCCGAGGCACGCCCTGTGTAGCCTCAGCGGTCATCATCGCTCACTCCCCAGACATCGGTGTCGGCACTGGCGGCGACGCTGCTCATCAGCCGCCTCCCCGTCGCGCCGTTCCGATCCAGACGTCCACTGTCCTCGTCCCCCCTTGGCCGGGGTAGGGCCCGGTCGTCCGAGTGCAGTGCCTGGTCCGCGTCTCCCCGCCGGCGATTCGGTGCCCATGCGCTCGTGACACAGTCTCTCAAAGGCGGTCAGAGTCGTGAATGGGCGGCGGGGGCAGCGATCCCATGATCGTCCGCACTCCACAGGGACATGCATCGAATCCGCTGGGCGATTGTCCCGGGTGTGACCGGAGGCCGGTTCCTCTCTCCGTAAGTATGATTGATGGTGCTGGCCCGCCGAGGTCGTGCATTGGGCCCCGGCGAGCTCGTGGATGCAGCGTCCATGTCAGACATCATTGACTGCCGCGATGTCATTGATTAAGATCAGATGGTGGCTGGAAACACGACGCTCACGGCTTATGCGGGCGGGCGTCACGATGACGAGCGGCCGTTGCAACAGGCCGGCTACAAGATGAGCGCGGGCATGCCTTCCCTGAGGGTCTCCGTCCACCGTTCTCAAGATCTTTCGGGAGCGGATATTGCGAAGTGGCGAGACCTTCAAGCAAGCGACCCGCTTCTCGACAATGCCTTCTTGTCACCGGAATTCACCATCGCCACGGCCCATTCAAGGAGCAATGTCCGGGTTGCAGTCATCCGCCAAGGAGCGGAAGCAGTCGCGTTCTTGCCGTTCCAGCGGGGATGCTTCGGTATCGGTTGCGCGGTCGGCCTGGGAGTCTCCGATGCCCAGGCGATCATATGTGCACCCGACTTCAGCTTCGAGCCGGTCGAGCTTGTTCGCGCCTGCGGCTTGGGGCTCTGGGAATTCGATCATCTTGTCTCTCGTCTGGGGGAGTTCGCACCGTGCGTGAACTGGACGACGGGATCGGCGGTGATGGATGTGCGTGAGGGATATGACGCGTACCTTCAGCAAGGCGACCGTGCCCGCGGCAGACGAATCCAGGGTCTCCCGCAGAAGCGTCGGGGTCTCGAGCGTGAGCTGGGCGGCCTGGAGTTCGTCTTCGACGCCTGCGACCCGTCAGCCTTGGACAGTCTGATGAGATGGAAGAGTGCGCAGTGGGTGCGAACCGGCAACTTCGACCGGTTCTCGAGCGACTGGATCCGAGAGCTGGTGCAGGTCTTGGCGAACTGCAAGGAAACTGGCTGTCGTGGCACGCTGTCCACGTTGTCAGCAGGTGGGCGCTTGGTTGCAGCCCATTTCGGAATAAGGACAGCGACGAGGCTGTCGCTGTGGTTCACTGCTTACGATTATGGTCTCAAGAAGTACTCGCCGGGGCTGCTGCTCTTTCTCGCCATTGCCGAGGCTGCGCCCCAGTATGGGGTGGGTATTCTCGACCTCGGAAAAGGCGGGGAGCAGTACAAAGAGTCGCTAGCCTCGTGGGAATACCCTGCCGCTGCGGGCCGCGTGAAAGCCAGCGACGTATCGGGATTGGTACGCAGGGCCCAGGCAGGGGGCGAGAGGCGCTGGGACGAGTTCGTCGTCGGCCACCCGCGCTTGCGTTCCGTCCTGCCTCGCCGAATCTCCCAGATCGGCCGAGTGCACTGACCGGCGGACGTCGCCTGCACGCTCGCGGCGATGGAGGGTGGGTGACGCCGACCTGGATGTCGCCCCCTCAGGCACGTGATCGCCCGATGACACGGAGGTGAGACCGGCCCGTACGGCGCCGTCAGGGCTTCTGAGACGCTGCGATGACGAGCTCCGCCAGCCAGCGGTGGCCATGGTCGTTCGGGTGCATCACGTCGGAGGTGCCGAGGAAGGTGTGCCTTCCCGCCGGTCCGCGGCACGATGCGTCGTCGTGGACGTCGGCCAGTGCAAGGAACCTGCCCCCGCGGCGGTGGCACTCGCGGTCGATGACCGCGTCATAGTCCGCGAGCAGACTCCCGGCCTCGCTCCGCCCGGCCCTCGGCCCCCAGATTCCGAGGCATACCAGCGCCGTCCCCGGGGAGACCAGGTTGGCGAGCAGCCGCCGATAGGCGCTGGCGAACTGATCCAGGGGTGTGGGTGACCACGGCCCCTCACGCACGTAGCCGAGCCAGTCGTTGGTCCCGACCTCGACCGCCACGAGCCGGCGGGCCGGGGCCACCTGGAGATCCGCGAGGTCAGCGACGCGACCGCCGGGGAGCCCCACCACGCGTGACGTCCGGTAGCCCCGGGCACCGAGCCGGAGAGCCTGCAGCGTCAGGGCCGGGTAGGCGCGTTCGCGTTTGGAGGCATGTGCCCCCGCGGTCAGGCTGTCGCCGACGACGATGACGTCAGGACGGGGTAGACGCGGCAACAGCCAGTTGCTGACCACGGCGAAGGGTCCCATCCACCTCCACGAGGCCCGTCAATAGGCTCCTCGCCCGGACGCCACCGCGCGCACCGTCTTCCAGAGAACCGTGGTGTCCAGCAGCACCGACCAGTTCTCCACGTACTGGAGGTCGAGGCGGACGGTCTCCTCCCACGAGAGATCGGAGCGGCCGCTGACCTGCCACAGGCCGGTGATGCCGGGCTTGACCAGGAGGCGGCGCCGGCGGAGGTCGCCCGGGTAGCGGTCGACCTCGGAGCGCAGCGGCGGGCGGGGGCCGACCAGCGACATCGAGCCCGCGAGAGCGTTCCAGATTTGGGGGAGCTCGTCGAGCGAGTAGCGCCGGAGGAGGCGTCCGACCGGAGTGACTCGGGGATCACGGCGAATCTTGAACAGGACCCCCGCCTGCTCGTTCAAGTCCAGGAGGTTGTCCTGAAGGCGATCGGATCCCAGGTACATGGTGCGGAACTTCAGCACCGTGAAGTCGCGGCCGTGCAGGCCGACACGGCGCTGGCGGAAGAGCGCAGGGCCGGGGCTGGTGGTGCGGACGGCGATGGCGATGACCGCAAACAGTGGAGCCAAGGCGATGCAGAGGAGCGCCGCGCCGACTCGGTCGATGGCCGCCTTGATCGCCCAGTTGGCTCCGCCAAACTCCGCCTCCTTCACGTGGAGCAGGGGAAGGCCGCCGACGGGGAGTACGAGCAGTCGGGGGCCGGCCAGCTCCGTGACCCCGGGCGCGACGAGGAGGCGTATCCCGGTGCCTTCCAGGCTCCACGAGAGGCGGCGGAGATCGCTGCCGGTCATCATGGCCGACGTGGAAACCGCGATGGTGTCCGCGCAGGCGCGCCGCGCGGCTCCGATCACCTCGTCCACGGTGCCCGTCGGCGACGTGGCCGGCGGCGCACCGATCGGCAGCTCAGGGTCCTTGACGGGGCAGACGCCGACAACCCTCAGCCCTGTGTGAGGGAGCCGGGCTATGTGATCGACCAACCTTTCTGCCTCCGGCCCCGAACCCACGACCAAGACCCGGTGGAGAGCGCCCCCGACCCGGAGCCGGCGCTGGAGCAGCAGCCGCCCGACCAAGTGCACCGCCAGGGTGAAGAGGGTGAGCGATGTCACGGTCACGGCGGCAACCTCGCGGGAGAGGTCGCTGCGGGTGAGGTAGGAGGCGCCGACGATGGCCGCCAGCATCCACAGCCCGGCGTCGATGATGCGCCCAAACTCGGCTGCGCCGCTGGCCAGCCGCCGGGGATTGTAGACGCCGGTCGCCAGCAGCAGGGTCAGCCAGACGACGGGCCCCCCGATCAGGAGGACGAGGTACGCCGCCCCCGGTCCGAGGGGCTCGCTTGCACCGAAGCGCCCCAGCACCGCGAGCAGGATCGCGGCGCTGCCGACCGCGAGGTCGCTCACCATGAGGGCGGCACGCCAGCGCCGGGTGGAGATCCGGGTGGCGGAGCTGCTCGCCAGCGCGGGCGAGGGCGTGGGGCTGGCCTGACCGGCGTGCGGCGTCCGTACCGCGACCCCGCTCAGGTTGATTTCCCCCTCCTTGAGCATGTCCTCATCGTGATCGCCACCGGTCCGTGACGCGATGGGAGATTCCCGCGACAACCTGGGCGATTGTCCCCCCCACCCGCGGGGGCTGAAGGTCGCCGGCTCTAAAGACTATGGGCATATCTCATAACCGTGATCCGGGCTGCGACTGGCCACCATGGCTCACACGCGCACCTGCCCGAGGCTGGGGGCACGGGGTAACGGTTATCCATTACTACCTGTCGCTTGCGAGTGTCGTGATCGTACTAACCTCCGGGGCTAGACGCCCCAGGAGATGGTCCAGTCCCGCCCGAGGGCTTGGGTGGGGCGCCTAGGCGCCATCGCAGCAGCCCTGTTGGGCTGGGCAGTCGCGCCGCGCTGGCGTCCAAAGATCACGGCAAACCCCGACGACAGCCACCTCGGCGTGCCGTAACCTCCACTGAGGATAGGTCGTTCGCCACCCGGGGTCTGGGACCCTGGGGCCGGAGGCCGGCTTTCACCGGGGCCAGGGGGTGCGGCAGGCGAGTTGGGGGGAAGTTATCGTGACCGCTGAAGTGTGTCTTGACGACGACGTGGCGCTGTTGACAGCGCACCAGGATGGCGATCAGAGCGCATTTGCCCGGCTGGTGAACCGCTACCAGGCCCGCCTGTGGGGGATGTGCTGGAACTACCTCCACGATGCAGAGATGGTGGAGGATGTTCTCCAGGACACCTTCTGCCAGGTGCTCGAGCGGCCCCCCAGTGTCACCGGCACCTTCAATCTCGGCGCCTGGGTTCACCGCGTTGCCGCCAACCTCTGCATTGACGAGCTGAGGCGCCGGGCGAGGCGGTCCCAGGTCCACGTCAGTGGCGACGTGGCGGGCCCGGCGATGCTTCAGGTCATCGACAGCGACCCGAACGGTCGGCCCGACGAGGCTCTGGAACTGGACATGACACGGCAGCTGGTCCGTGCGGCGATCCTCTCGCTGGCCTCCCGCCAGCGCGATGTGCTGATTCTGCGCGACGTCTCCGGGTACTCCGAGGCTGCGACTGCTCAGCGCCTCGGCATCTCCAGGGGCTCCGTCCAGGGCCTGCTGCACCGCGCCCGAGAGGGTTTCAAGGACGCGTACATCACGCTGGCGCGCGACGACGCGATGCCCGTGGAGTGCGGCCAAGTGGCGTACATCTTCGAGCACCTGCGCCTGGCGTCGCTGCGCAAGGACCGTCTGCGCACCGTCGCGAGGCACCTCACCGCGTGTCCGGCGTGCGACGCGCGGTTCGGCGCGGCCGTCAGTAGCGCCGGGGCACTCCCCGCCGCGGCGGCCTGAACCCGGTCCCGATCTTACCGGCGGAGCTCAAGCCGTCCCGGGCAGCGGACGCATGCGTTCCCTGCCGCTGAGAAGGCGCAGGCGACCCGAGAGGTCAACGGTGCCGGCGGCCGCGACCATGAAGGTGGCGGTGAAGGCGCCCTTGGACACTTGGAAGCCGTGGGCGACCGGCTCGGCCGTCCAACCCTCCGCCATAGCGGAGGCGCTGGCCAAGAGCTGGTGGAGAGCGCGCAGCGCGGCTTGCGCCTCGTGCGGGGCCAGCTCGGCGGTCAGCTCGCTGCTCGCGCCTCCAGGCTTGGTCATGCAGACGATATGGCGGCCACCCGCCTGCGGTGCCTCGGTCATGCGCCACCGGACACCGGCGCGTGCCGGAAGAGGGCGGAGCTCACTGCGTGTCCTCACCAAACGGGCGTGGCGTGGTCGATTCCCACCCCCCCGCCCTCGTGACGGTGGGAGCTCGGGATGGGACCGTGCTGATCAACGTAGAATCACCGACCAGCCTCCGCCAGGCAGCGATCGGCACCAGGACGGCCACCAGCCAGACTGCGCATTCCGCATAGCGCGGCAGCAGGCGCCTTGGTTCGTGGGCGAGACGGTAGAGCCATTCAATCCCGAACCGGCGGGCCCACCCCGGTGCCCGTCGGAAGCGCCCCGCGATGATGTCGAAGGTGCAGCCCACATTCACGGCAACCGATACAGGCAGACGATCGCGGTTGGCCGCGATCCAGAGCTCCGCCTTGGGATGGCTGAGCGAGACGAGGAGTATGTCAGCACCGGCCTCGCGGATCCGCCCGATGATCTCGTCGTTGGGCATCCGCTCGAGCGGCGCGAAGGGCGGCTCGAAGGTACCCGTGATGCGGAGCAGTGGATGCCGCCGCCTCAGCTCCTCGGCAGTGGCGTCGGCGAGACCGCCGGTGCCGCCCAGGAGGAAGAGGCGTGCCCCACTGGCTTCCGCCATGGACGCAAGTGCGGGCACCAAATCGTTGCCGGTAACTCGGCCTGGGACTGGATGGCCGAGGAGGCGTGACAGCCAGACGACCGGAGCTCCGTCGGCGACATTCAATCCGGCCGAGCCGAGGGCGCGCTGGACCGCGGGTTGCCGGCGGGCGGAAACAAGGAACTGAAGGTTGGCGGTACACACATGGAGCAGCTGCCCAGAACCGACGGCAGTCTGGATTCTCTCCAGGCTCTGACGCAAATCGACTGCATCGATGGGAACGCCACAGACATCGACACGCGCGCCGGGCCCGACCAGATCGACCTCGTCAGCCCGTCCGCGCCGCACCAGAGACTCCTTCCGGGGATGAGGGGGCAGATGGCGAGGGCAGGGGAAAACCGGTGGCCTCCGACGGCCGCTCTGTCCGCTCCCAGCGGTCGGCACCGAGGCCACGGGTCATACGCAAGTAAGTGCCCAGCTTCGCAACGAGGAACTGCGGCGTCGAAAGCAGGGCACGGTATGCGGATGCCGGCGCCCGCGCGGCTCGGAGACCGACCAGCACGTAGGAGATCAGGAGGAGCACCACCGCTCCCCACGGGACGCCGGCCCAGAGATCGACCGCACCGAGGATCCCGGCGGCCAGGCTCACGCCCCCGCCCAGCAGGCTGAGGAGCACCAGAAGGCCGAGCGGAGGGACGGCCAGATCGGCAGCCGCATCCCACAGCGACCACTTTCCGTGCCACAGCATGGCCCCGAGCAAACGTGGAAACCGGGTCCGCACCACATGGAAGCGTCCGCCCTCCCAGCGCATCCGCTGCGTCGCACCGGCCTTGCCAAGACCCGAGGCGGGGCCGTAGACGACTGCGCGGGGAGCGAAGCGCAGCCGGACCCCGGCGAGTCGGAGGTCGGTCGAGTACTCGAGGTCCTCGGTCGCGGTGAACGCGCTCCAAGGGATGCGCTCGAGGAGGGTGCGACGGAGCAGCATGCCGTTGCCAACCAGGGAGCATGGGAGACCAAGGGCAGCCCGGCCCCGGAAGCGCGTCCGGTGGAAGAGGAGGAACGAAGCCTGGCGAAGCGGCGTCGCCGTGCCGGATCCGTCGTCGAGCACCAGGTACTCGCCCTGGACCGCCTCTGCCCCCGCCGCCATCGCGGACTCGAGGCCGCGCAACAGCCCCGGTGCGGCGATGGAGTCGGCATCCACCACGGCAACGGCATCCACCGGATCGGCCTCGGCGAGGAGGCGGTCCGTCGCCCAGCGCAGCGCCCGTCCCTTGCCTCGGAGGTCAGGCTCGTTGCGGATCATCACCTCGGCCCCGGAGGCCAGGGCGATCGCGGGCGTGTCGTCCGTACAGTTGTCGGCGACCACCACGATCCGGGTGAGGTTGGCCGGGTAGTTCTGCGCGCGCAGCGACGCGAGACACCGTGGCAGCAACTCAGCCTCGTTGTGGGCGGGGACGATGACGGCCAGCCGCTTGCCACCGGGTCGGGAGGGCGCGGTGCGCAATGGTCGGAGGGCGGCGAGGGCCAGCAGCAGGAGGTAGGCGGCGGCGAGGGCGGTCAGGCCGCCGGCCACGGCAAGCAGTAGCGTCCCCGCTAGTCCGACATCCATGCGACCACCTCCACCAGCTCCGACAGATCGAGCGTATGGAGAGGTGGCGTCCTGGGGAATGGGCCATCACGGTTACCCGGGCCTGGCCAGACGATCTGGTTCAGGGCTGTCCCCCGGGCGTCGGGACCTCCGCCCAGACCGGGGAGACCTACGACCCCGAGGTCAGGCTCCCTTCTGGTGCCACGGCGGTAGCAGCTGCCAGCGCAGACGATGCCTGACGACCAGGCCCAGGATCACCACGATGATCGCGAGCAAGCCGGCCGACCCGAGGGCGAGGCCCAGCGGAGAGCCGACGAGCGTGGTCGCGATGTTCGGGCCGGAGGTAGGACCGGCAGTGCCGCCAGTGGTCGAGGTGAGGGCGGCTCCCCTGTGGTAGCCCCGCGCGGGCGGGCTCGAGCCCGGGCCGGGAGTCCCCGTGGGCGGAGTGCCGCTGCTCACCTCAACAGTCGGGGTCGGAGACGAGCCCGACTTGGCCCTTAGGACAGCCGTGGACGTGGACCCTGGGAGCGCTGTGGGCGACGCCGTCGCCGTCGCTGTCGGCGTTGGGGTCGGATCTGAGGTCGGGGTGGGGGTCGCCGTTACTGTTGGGGTTGGCGTTGGGGTCGGACTGCCCGCCAGCGACGCAAGGTGCGCCTGATAGCCTGCTCCAAAACCGGGGCAGGCTGTCCCCGTGTAGCTGGAGATCAAGACGGCGGCGTCGCCACACCCCCACGTGTCCCAGGTCCAGGCGAGGTAGCTCACGCCGTGGCTGTCGGCCCAGGTCATGTAGGTGTCGATGAAGTTTGCCGTCCCGTCGCTCTCCCCGATCTCGCCGGTGATGATGGGGTACTTGGCGGTGATCGGGAGCAGCTCGCTGTTCCAGCAGGACACCGTCACGCAGACGGCGTTGAAGTTGTAGACGTGGAAGCTCATGGCCAGCTGCCCGGCGGGATCGGTGGGAGCGTAGGCCAGCCATTGGCTCGGGT
>Ga0224555_1001535_pt1 | contig 31343 bp, 25 predicted proteins | sample 714S23034metaG_FD_180687 | JGI IMG/M metagenome (GOLD analysis project Ga0224555, IMG submission 180687) | Peat soil microbial communities from Stordalen Mire, Sweden - 717 S2 30-34 | ecosystem: Environmental > Terrestrial > Soil > Wetlands > Peat | place: Sweden: Norrbotten County, Stordalen...
GAGACCGTTGGGCAGGGTTCCGGTCAGGTACTGGGTTGCTTCATCCGCAGCCTTGCCAAAGTCTGCTGAATGCTTCTGCGTAATGATTGTCTGCGTACCATCCGGACTGATCTTGGCGACGCCGCCGCGCGCGTCCGCGGCCCACAGCGTTCCGTCGGGCTCGGCGAGAATGCACTCCGGACGCTGGAGATCGTGGCCAACATATTGAATTTTGGATTTGTCGATTTCGAAATCGAGGATGGGATTGCGCTTCATGGGACCTCCCGGTTTTGGCTTGCTGGTGGAGAGCCGGGCGTCCCCGCCCGGCTGACGGGCGCTCCATCGTATTAGCGAATCGTCGTATTAGTGAATCGTCCAGCCGCCGTCCACGAACAAGATATGTCCGACGACCTGGGCCGCCAGCGGACTGCAGAGGAACAGGGTTGCTCCGACCAGGTCTTCGGGCTGATTCCAGCGGCCACTGGGCAATTTTTCTTTTGTGACCCACTCTTTGTATCCAGGTTTCTCGATAATCGGCTTGCGCGAGGCCGTCTCCGTAATGCAGGGAGCGACAACGTTCACGACGACACCCTGGCTCGCCCACTCCAGCGACATGGCACGCGACAACTCGTGTACGTCAGCCTTGGCGCCGCAGTAGACGACGCGGCCTTTCCAGGCGGAGACGGCAAAGTTCGACCCGATATTGACGATCCTTCCACCGCCTTGCGGGATCATGACTCGAGCCGCAGCCTGACAGGCAAAGAATGTGCCTTTCACGGTTGAATCGACGGTCTTGTCGTAGTCCTCTTCCGTTACATCCAGGGCCGGACCGTTGCACGTCCAGCCTGCGCTATTGACGAGGATGTCCAGCCGGCCGAAGCTCTGCACCGCTTTGTCGACCATGGCGCGAACCTGATCGACCTTTGAGATGTCGGTAAGCGCGATCACCGCCTTGCGGCCCAGGGATTCAATTTCAGCCTTCACCTCTTTGAGCTCTTCCTGATGCAGCTCCGGATGCTCGGCGAGCACGAGGTGAGCACCCGCTTGTGCGAAGCCGAGCGCGATGGCACGTCCAATGCCCTGCGATGGGCCGGTCACGATGGCGATTTTGTCCTTTAGTTGAAAGCTCGAATAATCAGCGCCCATTAAATCCTCCAAGAGTAGAAAGCTAAGTTGCCTGCCGCACCCGAAGCCGCCTTGCGGCCGGAGAGGGTCCTCCGGCCCGGCGGCGAATTCCTTCCGTACCGTTGCGACCAGCGAATTCCACAACCGAAATGCCGCAACCCTGGCGGGTAGTACCGCAAATGAATGCCGCTCGTCGGAACAGGATCGCGAACTAGGAAAAAGTGTAGTCTAAAGCAGGCAATGGAGTTAGGATGGCCCCGGCGATAGTTGGCACTTTTTATGGATCAGGGGCTTGTGCCTCGTCCCTCCGCGCATCCTACCAGGGAGCACCCGACCCATAAAAAGTACCGACTATCGTCCTGCGGCGTCCTACCACCTTTCGCAGCCTTCGAGCTATCGATATAACAGTAGCCTGCGGTCGTCATGCGGATCCAGAAAGCGCTCGGCGGGACGATGGCGCCGGGGACCATGGCGAGGGCTCGAACGAAGGAACAAAAATGGCAATCAGTGTGTCCAACCCCGATGCTGCCGCTCCAGAGCAGGAGACAACCGCAAAGTTTGTTAAGCGCCTTGCGCAACTCACCAAAGAGATGGTCGAGGAATGCGGAGGAAAGGCTGCCAACCTGGGCGAACTCACGAAGCTGAGTTTGAATGTCCCGGATGGATTCAGCGTTCTCGGAAATTCCTATTACCACCATCTGGAGGCGAACCATCTCCGCGAGCGCATCGATGCCATCGCGGCCACGCTGAATGCGGAGAACTACCAGGACCTGGAATGCAAAACCCAGTCTATCCGGGATCTGATCATGGAAGCGCCCGTGCCGCGCGAGATCGAAGACGAGATCACGTCCAATTACCGCGACCTTTCGCAGGGAGGCGAGGCTTTCGTTGCCGTCCGCTCATCGGTCGCCATCAAGGATTCTCCGATCTCATCGTTTCCCGGGCTGATGGACACTTTCCATTACGTCAAGGGAGCGAGCAACGTCATCGCAAGAGTCAAAGACGTTTGGGCGTCGGTCTGGTCGACTCGTGCGGCCTTTACGCGCCTCACGAAGCACCTGGACCACAACAAGGCGGTCATTGCACCCACGATTCAACTGATGGTGAATTCCGAGATTGCGGGGGTTCTGTTCACCCAGAATCCGATCAACCGTTGCAAGGAAGAAATTGTGATTGAGTCGAACTGGGGATTAGGGGAGACGGTCGTCTCCGGAAGGTGTTCCAGCGATTTCTATGTCCTGCGGAAACAATGCCGCGATTACGGAACGAGGACGTGTCCCGAGTGTCCGCCGGACTCGGTGGCGGTAAGAGAGGAAAAGATCGCGAACAAGGTCGAAACCTGCATCGAGGCGGAAGGCGGCGGGCGGCAATGGGTGAAGAATTCGACGGAAAAGGCGCACCAGCCGACGCTGTCGCGCTCGCAACTGCGCGAACTCTGTAGAGCATCGTGCATGATCGAGGAACACTACCGCTATCCGCAGGACATCGAGTGGGCGTTCGAAAAAGGGCGCCTCTATATTCTCCAGACGCGGCGAGCCAAGGTCGGCGGAGCATAGTTAAACGAAACAGGGGATCACCGGCCAGATCCTCCCCAACGATTTCATTGAGGAACCCCTAATGTTGCAGCTTTCACAAGAAATGTCTTCTGGAGCAGCCCGGTTACGCATCGACGTGTTCGGATCGAAGCCATGTCACCACGTGCTGGAGACCATGACCTTCCTGAACTACCGCCTGGCCAACGTAAACATTGAACCTGTCGTCACCCGCCCCAAGCCCGACATTGTGTGGAATCAGGATCTTCCCGCAAAGAATATCCTTTGTGAAGACGGCACTCTGACCTTGCGCGGAGAGTGGTTTCCGGGCGAACTCCAGAAGATCCTCGTAAGTATGATCGCGTCGAAGATGGAGGAAGTTGGGCTCCATCCCTTCCACGCCTCGGCCATTCGTTACCGCGACCTTACCATCATGTTCCTGGGCGGCGAATCGAATCATGGAAAGTCCATGGCGCAAATCGAGGGCTCCAAGCGTGGCGCCCTGGTCGTCTCCACTGAAACCACGGTGACGGATGAACGCGGCTGGGCCGTGATGGGATCGAAGAGCGTATTTCTGCGTGAGCGGGCCAAGGGCACGGAGCGCGCCGACAAACTCGATCAGGATCAAGGAGTGGCGAAGTTCTTCGACAAGACTCCCGAGTTCGTAAACTACGATTCGCCCAGCAATGTAGACTTAGTAGTGATTCCTTCGATCGATGGAAACTTCGATTCCAAAACGGTGTCGATGATTCCATTCGAACGGAACTTCCAGACTTTCCACTCGCTGATGGACTACCTGGGCGTAAAGGAGCTGCTAGCGCCCGGGCTCGTGATGCCCTTGCTAGATAGCGATGCGCGGCGGGCAAAGCGAGCCGCGTTCTGCAAGCGATTTGCGGAACGACCCTACTATTTGATTCGCGCCAAGAACCCGCTAGTGCTCTTTGACCAATTGGAAGAAGTACTCGACAAGAACCCCGCATTGGGCGCCACAGCGACCGCTCAGGTGAGCGGCTGACTCTGAACGCCGAGGTCCATCCGCATGAGATCGTTTGCCTACGCGCGTCCGGAAAGCCTGAATGAAGCGCTGGCGTTGTTGAACGAGTATGGCCCAGCCGCGACCATACTCGCTGGCGGGACCGATGTTGTAGTGCGGCTTCGCACTGGCAGGGTGCTTCCTGCAATCGTAATCGACCTGAAGAGAGTACCTGCTCTTCACGCGGACATCCTCGAAACCGACACCTGCCTGCGGGTGGGTGCACGAACCGTTATGGCCGACTTGGTTGCCGATGAGCGTGTGCGAAGCCGCTTTCCTGCCCTTGCGGAAGCGGCCCACGAGGTAGGCTCCATACAAATTCGCAATCGCGCCACTCTGGCGGGAAATATCTGCAATGCTTCACCCGCCGCGGACACCGCTCCGCCTCTGCTCGTGTACGGAGCGGTGGTCAACCTGGTAAACGCCACCGGACCTCGCAGCATACCGCTTGCTCATTTCTTCAAGGGCCCGGGCCGAACTGCTATGGAGCGTGGAGAGCTCGTGGAATCGATCGATCTTCCGTTCGCTAAACAGCGTCAGGGAGCGGCCTTTGCGCGAGCGACCCGGCGGCTGGGAGTCGATCTGGCAACGATCAATATCGCGTGTCTGGTGAAAGCCTCCGGTCAAACACTTTTCGCCTACGGCGCGGTTGCGCCCACACCGCTGCTGGTAAGTGATGACAGCGGAAAACTTGCGGATGCGAATTGCCGGGAAGACGAAAAACTCAGGATCCTGGAAAATCTGATTGCTCACACTGCTCCCATTTCGGACGTGCGCGCCAGTCACGAATACCGCGAAGCCTTGCTCATGGTCATGAGCCGTCGCGTGCTGGATGCCGCAATCGCGCGGCTGCACGACCAGGAGGGTTTGCTGTGATCGCCAATGCCGCAGAAGCGGTTAGGATTCATCTGACGGTCAATGGTGAAGAACGCTCGGTCAAAGTTCTCCCCCATCACATCCTGTTGGATGTACTGCGCGATCAGCTTGGACTCACGGGAACCAAGGAATGCTGCCTGCAAGGCGAATGTGGGGCGTGCACCGTGCTATTGAACGGCCGCGCCGTGGATTCGTGCCTGGTGCTGGCGCTCGAAGCAGATGGAGGCGAAGTACTCACCATTGAAGGTCTCGCCCCTGATGGAAAACTCGACGCGCTGCAAACCGCTTTTTTGGAAAAAGGCGCGGTGCAGTGTGGATTCTGCATTCCGGGCATGCTTCTCTCCGCAAAGTATCTGCTGAAGACGACTCCTCATCCGACCAGAGAGGAAATACAAGACGGGCTGGCGGGGAATCTCTGCCGCTGCGCCGGGTACTACCGCATGATCGAAGCCGTGGTTGCCGCCTCGGAGGCGAAGCTATGAAGAACCACCGCTTCGCTAGTGAACCTCCGGTTCGTGTGGGCGGCGTGGAACGCGTCACCGGAGCGCAGCGCTATGCGGCAGACTTGCGCTTCGAGAATGTGCTGCATCTCAAATTGGTCCATTTGAATTGCGGTCACGCTCGCATCAAGTCCATCGATATCAGCGATGCCCTGAAGGTGGAAGGCGTTCACGGCGTGATCACGACTGCGGATTTGCCCCAGCCGGTGCCTCGTTTTGGTCCGGCTGTCATGGACTGGCCGCTGCTGGCGGTGAATGAAACCAAATTTTTTGGCGAACCCGTAGCCGTCGTCGCGGCTGAAACTCTCGATGCCGCACAAATCGGCGCGCAAGCTGTCAAAGTCGATTTTGAGGAGCTCCCGGCCGTGCTCTCGATCGACGATGCGCTGAACCCCGAGATGCCTCTGGTGCGGGAACCCGAACTGCGCCCGGGCGACAAGTTTGCCAACACCAATATTTTCAAGGAATGGAAGCTGGGACATGGCAACATCGAAGAGGCCAAGTCCGCATTCGTCCTCGAACACATCTATTCTTTCCCGATGGTGACGCACTTCGCCATCGAGCCGCACGCTTTTATTGCGGCGCCCGATGAAGACGGCGTCACCATATGGTCGCCCAATCAGCATCCTTTCGTCCTGCAAAAAGTTGTGGCCGCCACGTTTAAATGGCCGCTCTCGCGCGTACGCATCATCGCTCCCGATCCGGGGGGCGGCTTCGGCGGCAAGGGATGGCCGCTCTACGAATCGCTGCTGGCGTTTCTCGCTCTCAAATTCAAGCGGCCCGTCCGGCTGGTGTTAACCCTTGAAGAGACATTCCAAAATGTGCGGCGTGCCTCGGCTCGAGCCTCTGTGCGCTCCGGCTTCGACGCCAAAGGCCACCTCACCTTTCAGGAGGTTTCTACCGACTACCTGATTGGCGCCTATGCCGCGGTTGCGCCGCGGGTGGTCAGCAAAGGCTCGTTCGTTGCCGGCGGCCCGTATGTCTGTCCGCATGTGAAGATCCGGGCGCGCGCGATTCTGTCGCATACTACGCCGAGCACCGCGTTCCGCGGGTTCGGCACTCCGCAAGGTTCCTGGGGAGTCGAATCGCAACTCACCGAAGCCGCTGCTCGCCTGGGCATTGATCCAGTGGAGATTCGCCGCAGGAATCTTCCGAAATACCAAGAGGAGTTCGTCCCCAATACGACGCCGTGCGATGGCAACTGGTTTGAGGTTCTCGAGGCGGCAGCGGATCACATCGGCTGGAACGCTCCCTTGGCGAAACATCGCGGCCGCGGCATCGCGCTCGGCGTGAAGAGTTCTTCCACGGCTGCCTCGTCGCAGGCCATGGCCCGTATGCTCTTCGACGGCAGCGTTCTGATCCTGACCGGCACGTCGGACATGGGCCAGGGTGCGCGCACTGTCTACACCCAACTCGCTTCCGATAATCTCGGCGTGCCCTACGATCGCATCCGCATCGTCATGGGCGATACCAATGTCGTCCCCTTTGACAATTCGACCTCCGCCAGCCGCTCGACCGTCTTCATGGGCAACGCCATCCTGTCCGCCTGCAACGATCTCAAGTCGAAATTCCATGACCTCATGGCTAAGGAGCTTGACATTTCAGCCGACGAGGTCGAGGTCGACTCCGGCAAAGTGAAGATTCCCGGGCGCACCATGACTTTTGCCGAGGCTCTGAAAGTTTGTCTTCCCACGCGCGGCGAAATCATCGGTCTGGGAACCTACAGCAATCCGCCCGTCGAGGGTCATCCTCTCGGCGCGCATCCGTCGTTCTGGGAATTCAATGCCGTCGCCACCGAACTGGAAGTCGATCCCGAAACTGGCACCGTGCAACTGATCAAGCTGGTCGTGGTGAGTGACGTCGGCGAAGCGCTCAACCCGCTGCAAGTGGAAGCGCAGGATGAGGGCTCCGCCATCATGGGCCTCGGCCACTCGCTCATGGAGCACATGGTGCACGACAAGCACGGCCGCATCGTCAACCTCGGCGCGCTCGACTATCGCATCCCGACCATCAAAGATATTCCGCTGGTGATGGAATCCGTCTTCATCGAAAACGGCGACGGCCCCGGCCCGTTTGGCTCGAAGGGTGTGGGCGAGGGCGGTCTTCTTTCGATCGCCGCCGCCGTCGGCGCGGCCGTCAACCAAGCCGCCGGCGTGTCAATCCGCGATCTGCCGCTGACTGCAGAGAGGATATGGCGCGCGATTCAGGAACGTTCGCAGCATCTGGAAGAACCGGGCAAGACCCAGAACTCCGGCCTCCAAGCGGATATGGTGAGCCGCTAGGAGAAATGCCAAAGATCTTTTGCGCTGCCCGCCAAGAAGCCGCTGGCTAGCGCATTCACACATTAAGAGACATTAAGGGAAAGGAAAACGAACATGCCGACCGTAGCAACCGAAAACCGTTACTTCTTCGAGGAAGACACAATCAAGCGGGACCCCATCAGCGGCGAAAGGCCCCCAAGGCTCAAATTCCATGCCGGTGGTGAGTGGATCGAATCCAAGACCAGCAAGTACATGCCTTGCTACAACCCTTCCACGGGCGCGGTCATCGCGTACGCTCCGCAGTGCACCGCGGACGAAGTCGAACTCGCGATCGCGGCCGCCGAGAAGGCCTATCCCGCATGGTCCAATACCCCGGTGGGAAAGCGCGTTCAAGTGCTCTTCAAGATGAAGACCTTGGTTGAGGAGAATCTCGACGAGCTGACCCGCATCTGTGCCACAGAGAACGGTAAGAAGTGGGATGAATCCATGGGCGATGTGCTCAAGGTGGTGGAAGTCATCGAGTTCGCGGTGGGTGCGCCGCACATCATGAAGGGCGACGCTCTCATGGACGTCTCCTCCGGCTACGACACCACCCGCTATAACCACCCCCTCGGCGTGTTCGCCGGCATCGCTCCCTGGAACTTCCCCGCCATGATCCCGCAAGGATGGATGGCTCCCATCTGCATCGCGACCGGCAACTGCCTGGTACTGAAAGCCGCCAGCTTCTGCCCGCAAACAGCCTTGCGGCTCACCGAATTGTGGCAGGAAGCGGGTCTTCCGGCCGGCGTGATCAACGTGATCACCACCAGCCGTAACGAAGCTGAGATCCTCCTCCGCCATCCCGCGATCAAGGGCGTTTCATTCGTTGGTTCGACCAGCGTCGGCAAGCACATCTACGCCACGGCAGCCGCGAATGGCAAACGCGTTCAAGCACTCACCGAGGCGAAGAACCACGCTCTGGTATTGCGCGATTGCAAGCTGGAACGTACGGCGCAGGGCATTATCAATGCGTTTTGCGGGTGCGCTGGTGAGCGCTGCATGGCGCTGCCGGTGGTAGTGGTGGAAAACGCGATCGCCGACCAACTTGTCGCTCGCCTGAAGGAACTCGCCTCCGAAATCAATCTTGGGCCAGCCTATGAGAAATCAACGGGCATGGGCCCGGTCGTCAACGCCGGTCACCAGAAGTTCGTTCTCGACTGGATTGAGACAGGAATCAAGGAAGGCGCCGAACTGGTTCTCGACGGCCGTAAGCCTGAGCTGCCTGCTGGCTGCGAGAACGGCTTCTTCATTGGGCCAACCATTCTCGACCGCGTGACCGAGACCATGTCGGTGGGCCGCCAGGAAGTCTTTGGGCCGGTGCTCTGCGTAAAGCGGGTGGAGAACTTCGAGGAAGGCGTTCGCATCATGAATGACAATCCTTTCGCGAATGGCTCAGTGATCTATACCCAGAACGGCTACTACGCCCGCAAGTTTGCCAAGGAGACCGATGGCGGCATGGTGGGAATCAACGTCGGCATTCCGGTGCCAGTCGGCATCTTTGGCTTCACCGGACAGAAACAGTCTTTCTTTGGCGACCTGCACTGCATGGGCCGTGACGGATTTATTTTCTACACCGAAAGCAAGAACGTAACCGCAACCTGGTTCTCCGAAGAGGTGGAACACGAGGGGAAGGTCGATACCTGGGACGGCACCATGATCGCCCTCTCCAAATGACACGGCGATGGGCGGTTTCAAGAGTTGAGGTTGTGGTTGCTTTTTGACATTGATGTCCGCGGGCCAGGGTTCTCGGGGGTTTCCCTGCTCTGGCCTGCGAGTCACCAACCGGGCGGCGTGACGGCCCGGTGAAACTCCAACTGAGGATGTGAAATGCAATTTCTAAGCGTATCCCGTAGAAAATCGGAAGCGTTCACAGAGGCACAATTCGCGGCGAAGACTCCGGCGGAATGGCAGCGGGCTCGTACGCTGTACTCCGAGGGAGCGATTCGACAGCTTTGGGCGCGCGGCGATACGCCGGGCGCATGCATCCTCTGGGAAGCCGAAAGCGAGCAGCACGTTCGGGAGCTAATTGGGAGTCTTCCCATGGCCCAGGCCGGAATGCTGGAGGTCCTGGCACTCGTTCCCCTGAAGCCATATCCCGGCTTCAGTTCGAGCAACCGCTAATTCCCAGCGTCCGAGCTCGCGGCCGCAACGTTGGCCTGAGAGCGGACGCGGTTTCGGGCTGTCCGTCCCCATCACTGTGCTGCTGATCACGAGGTAGAGTGATCCCTGTCACTGCTGAGTGTCGTGGCCGGAGATATCTTAAGATCAATAAAATTAATGCGAGGCTTCCAAACAATTGATGCGAGCCTTCCCAGTCATGCTCGCAGACGTGCTTGGGAAGACTCGTCATATCCCAGGACACGCAGAGACTGTGCGCAAAAAGTGCCAAGAATTCGGAAGTTCGTCCTACTGAACTCGCCGTTACGAAGGCATATTTTGTAGACAGTCAAAGTCGTTGGCCAGGACGACCGCGGAGCCGGTCACACCATGGGTAACGGGAAAAATATTCCTGTTTACGGGCTCACCAGCTTGGTTCCCTCAGCCAAGTGGGGGAGTTTTTGCATCGAGAGCTTCGAGGAATCCTTCAACAATGCCAAAGGGGATGTTTACGCTCCTCATCGTCACGATCTGTATGAGGTGTTTTGGATCAGCGAGGGACAGGGCACTTGCTCCGTTGATTTCCAGCCTTACGACATCCAGCCGCCGATGCTGGTTTTCATCGCGCCGGGCCAAGTCCATTCGTGGAAGTTGACCGCCCCTTTTGCCGGCCATGTGATCCTGTTTACCAATGAATTCTTTGCCGGGCGATCCGAAGACTCTGGCACCTATTCGCTCGCTGTTCCCTTTTCTCAGACCTTGAGCTCCGGGCCGGCCCTCAGCGTTTTGAACGAACATGCGGGCGATTTCACCAGACTCTTCTCGAAGGTTGAGGCTGAATTCCAGGCGTCCCTGTTGGATCAGGACGCAGCCCTGCACGCCTACGTTCGCCTACTGTTGATCGAGGCCAAACGACTCTCCGAGAAGGTCCCCGGAAACATCCACAAAGATGAGTCGGCGGCATTCCTCACGAACCGGTTCTTACAGTTGGTCGAGCACAAGTTTCTGGCGATCGCCTCCGTTGCTGATTACGCGGAGATGCTCAACGTCACGCCGAATTATCTGATTGAGACCACGAAGCGAACGGTCGGCAAGCCGGCTGGACGAATCATCCGGGAACGCCTATTGCTTGAGGCCAAGCGGCTGCTTTGCTACTCGGGTATGTCCGCGTCAGAAATTGCCTATCATCTTAGTTTTGAGGATCCCTCGTATTTCAGCCGCTTCTTCAAGAAGTACACCGGCATATGTCCTATGGAGTTTCGCAACATGCCGAATCGAATCCCGCCTGACTCATCGCAACTTCTCTCGCCACCCATAAAAAGTACCCTCCCACGATCATCAGTGTCCTAACGCGCCTGGACTGCCCCGCGTTATTGTGCTCTCGCTGAGACTTGGCATTCATCTCGCCTGCTCACAATTCCTGAGACAAAGACGGGTGCGCCAAGAGAAGACCTCAAAAGGGAGAGCTATATTATGAGAAGGAGTGGTGCGTTCTTCATCGCAGTTCTTTTGATTCTTTGGATCACTCCGGCACTTTTTGCCGGCGACAGTTCAGGGGCAACTACCGTCGCGCAGCCGGCTGACTCGTCAACCACTAGCCCCCAGCCGGCTGACTTGCCGAGCACTGCCGCCGCCCCGCCGGCTGACTCGTCGAGCAATCCGCCCGATGCGCCTCCCGCTCCCGCACCCAAGAAAAAGGAGCTGCAACCTGTTTTCTCCATCAACCAGATCGAAGTGTTTTACACCACGGGCGCCAAACCAGACGCGGTCTTCGGTTACGGAACCACCGACCATGATCTCTTAACCTTTCAGTTTGAACATTTCAGCTTCCATAGCTGGGGAGAACTCTACGTTGACGCCGAAGTGTACCAGGGACGCAATGTCGGAACTCCTTTCAGTAACGGTAACAACTGGGTAAGTCTTCTCGTACTGAACCCCTATTTGAGCCTGAGCAAGGTAACCAAAAAGAAGATCGCATGGGGGCCTGTCTCGGATGTCACCCTGGTTGCCCGTTTTGAGCGCGAGAGCTATTTCGATTTCTGGACACGCAATTTCGGGCCGTCCATAAACTTCAAGGTTCCCGGCTTCGTATGGTTCGAATCCGGCTTCCTCGCACGCTATGACAACATAAACAAGAAGAATACGTACTTATGGCGCTCGGTATTGCTCTCGAACTCCTTGAAGCTCGGGTCGCAGAGAGTCCACTATAATCTCCTCTCGCTCATCAATGGTACGGCCACCAACCATACCTCAATATTTGAGAGGTCGGATTTTCTCTGGGAAGTCCCTCACTATTCCCGAATCCAACTGGGAATGCGGGTCGAGGTCGAGAATTACTCGAATGATCCGATTGCCGGTAGCGAAGGGTTTCCCAATGAGAGATATAAACGAGTAATGCCTGAAGCCATGGCAAAGTACATTTTCTAATGTAAGTTATCGTCCAGCTCTCGACCGAAGTGAAGTCTGTCAGCTGGAGGCGGGCAAAGATAGAACGTGAATGCGGCTGAGTGCGGCAGTGCGACATACTTATACTTATTAGTGGACTGCGTGTAACTCCGCGTTAGCGATGGAGGAGTAACAGCCTATGAGTACCTCGGTGACAGCTGACGCTATCTCTGCCCGCCATAATTGTTTGACCAGACAAGAGCCGCTGGTTAGACAAGGAGTCCTGAAACTGCTCGCAATTAAGGATTCCGACATTCGAATTCTCACCCTGGAGCAGTGCCGCGACGCAGTGGACAAGGGACTGCATTCCGGAGGAGCTTTCTCCGCAACCCTACCTCTCGTTAGTTTGTTTTACAGCGGATTCATGGATCTCGACATCGCCGATCCCACTTTCCGCGGCCAGGACCTATTCGTCTTAAGCAAGGGCCATGCGGTGGCAGCACTAGCCTCTATTTATGCCGATCTGGGATATTTTGACCGCTCGGTCCTGAAGAATTCCCGCTCCTATGAAAGCATACTGAACGGCCATCCGGGGCCGCTTCTGCCCGGCGTCCATATCTCGACCGGACCCATGGGCCAGGGCTTTGGGGTGGCGCAGGGGTTTGCCATCGCCGGCCGGACCGCGCCTCGCTTTAATTCGTTCTGCATGGTGGGCGATGGTGAACTGCAGGAAGGGCCGATCTGGGAGACGGCGATGTATGCCCCTCAAAAGCGGCTGGATAACTTCTGCGTTCTGATCGACCGCAACAACGGCCAACTCGACACTTCGGATCGGATGGTCTTTCCCATGCCGGATGTGGAGAAGGTATTTTCTGCATTCGGCTGGCGAGTAATTGGTGCCGACGCAACCGACTATGAAGGCGTATATGCCGCCTTGGAAGAGTTCCGCTACGGGCCGCGCAACGGCAGGCCGACGGCGATCGTTTGTTACGCCACCAAGGGACAAGGCGGCTTTTCGGATTCCCTGAATAAGCACAAGGTCACCATCAATAACAAATTGATGGAACAGGAACTGGGCCAGCAGGCGAACCGCCGGGAAGAGCGCGTGGAGGATTTCGCACGCTACTGCAACCGCCTCGGCGAATCTCCCGAAGGGGAGCGTGCGCGCGCAATTCTGCTGGACGTCGCGCGGCAGATGCACCTCGAAGTGGCGAAAGACTCCCTCGGCCGGATGTCAGCAGCCGACGTTATAGGACCGGTACTAACCAGACGCGTCCCGCCCCGAGATAATTGGGTGAAGTATGACGTATCGCTTCTGCCCCAGATCGACGCCGGGAAGGAATACGCGGCCAGCGACATTGTCACTGCGGCGATGAAGGTATTTGCCCGTGACCCAGCGGTGGTCTCGATTGACGCGGATCTCGGTTCCACCAGCGGTCTTCAGAGCGGAGTGGGAGCGGTTGACCAGAACCGCGCTCTTAATACAGGTGTCGCCGAAGCCAACATGATGAACATCGGCGAAGCCTTCGCCGTCCTCGGCCACAACACTTGGGTCAGCACGTTCTGTCCGTTTGTCGATTGGAAGGTGCTGCGCCGCATCGCGGTGGGGTACCAGGAGCGTCTGGAATCGATGCGGGCGCGTGACGGCTGGCTTACCGAGGGACACGGCCTCGACCTCACCATTCTGGCTACTGCGCCAAATTTTGAGACGCGAACCAACGGCGCCACCCACATGGGCAACGACGACAACACTACCTTCGATGCCATGGCGCACTTGAAAATCGTTGACGTCTCCTGTCCCCAGCAATTGCTCTCGCTCATGCAGTGGATCATGGCCGGGAATCGCGGACTGCTGTACGTGCGCATCATGCGGACCGGGTCCGCGGTCCTGTATCCGAGCAGCTTCGAGTTTGAATTCGGTAAGGCCTACGTACTTCGAGAGAGCGCGGAAGACCGCGCCGTAATTGTGAGCAGTGGCCGCGGTGTTCATGAGGCCCTGGCTGCGGCGAAGAAGTGCGCCGAGGCCGGGGTGAACGTCAGCGTCGTGGACATGCCCTCAGTGGATGAGGCCACGTTGCTGCGCTTGTATGACTCCGGCAAGCTGCTGGTCTTCGCGGAGCAGAACAACGGCTACCTGTGGCAGAACTTCCTGAAGACGCTCTACCGCCAAAAAAAGCAGGCAGGAGATATGAGCCGCGTTCTGGCCATTAACACGTTAGATCGCGATGGCCGGCCGCAGTTCATACACTCCGCCACTTACGAACAACTGGTGGCGGCTTTCGGGCTGGCGCCCACTCAACTCACCGAAACCATTTTGAAAGAACTGCGCGGAGGCTCGATATCCCCTTCGCGTAACTAGAACATTGCAGGAGTTAGTAATGAGTGTATCCGTGTTACATGAGAGTCAAGCGAAAACAGTCGCATTGCCGGGACGGAGTTTGAGCTGGCTGGTGGGCAATAGCAATATCAATGACCAACTCCAGGCAGCGAATTGCTCCGTCTGCGTCATCCGTATCCCCCCGGGAGAAAAAGCCAGACCAGCGCACAGTCATCCGAACGGAGAAGAGGTGGTTTATATCCTCAGCGGCTCCGGACGTGCGCTGGTCGCCGGTGAAGTTGCCCCGGTGAAGAAAGGCTCGATTGTCGTTTTTCCGAAGGCCGCCGTGCATATGTTGCACAACACCGGCAAGGTCGAGATGAAAGCGATCTGCTTCTTCGCTCCGGCCACCAGTCTGGAAAACTACAAGATGTTTGAAGATGTTGATTTCCCGAAGTCAGCGGAAGTGAATAAGCAAGCGGGAAGGTGAACCAGCAAAGCAAGGGTCGGACAGCGTAGCGGTGGCTGCTCGTAAAACCGGGTTTGCCTGCCCGCTTTCCCCGTCCGCCGTATTGAACGGGCAGCAGCAAGTGCATGTGATCTCGAAAATGAAGTAATCAAACCGTGGAAGCTACAAAGAGAGGATACCTTTATGACGACTGCAATACTGGATGAAAAGGAAACTGGCGTTATCGATCAGTATCTCGGTGATGCATCGCACCCAATCGAGTGGAAGGACGAAGCGGACAAAAAGCTCCACTATTGGTTCGACGATCTTCATCAACCACAGCCGGTCTCGCCCATGTATTTCGACCTGGGCGGCTGGTGGACCACCTGCGCTTACATGTATCGCCGTTTTGGAGCTCCATTCGGCAAGGACTGGGTCGCCAAGAAGGTCGATGGATACGTACTTACCGCCGTAGTGCCGCGCGATCCGAAGGACGCCGCCGACATCGCTCCCTACTACAGCATGGTCATGCCCATCTATGCGGATAAGTTCCTCGGCTGGTGGAAGAGCCGCCTCCTCCCCGAGATCCTCCGCAACTTCGAGTATCTCGACAGTTTTGACGCGGAGAATGCCTCGCTGCCTGAGGTCATGATCCTGCTCGAAGACATGATCGACATCCTGGAACGGCACTTCAACCTGCACTGGGTGCTGAACCTGGCCCAGTTCCAAAGCTCGATGGACTTCACCGGCCATGTTGCCGAGTTCATTGGCAAAGGGCACGATGACTTGATCGGCCGCATCCTCATCTCCGACGAAGACCGCAACTGGGATTCGATCAATGAACTCTGGAAGATGAAGGAAGGCATCAAGACCAGCCCGGCTCTGGTCGCCGCCTTCAAAAAGCCCGCGGACCAAGTCCTCGGCGAACTTGCCAAGTCCACAGAAGGCAAGGAACTGCTCAAGAAGATCGACGCCTACAAGTTCGAATACGGCAACAAGTCGATGTACACCCACGAATTCCTAGCGGAAACGTGGCGGGAGAATCCCCTCCCCATCGTCGTGACTTTGAAAGGTTATATCGACAACGACTACAACTATCCAAAGGACGTGCAGCGTCTCCGCGACAATCGCGCGAAGGCCATCGAGGAAATGTGGGCGCTCTTCCCGGCAAGCCGCTCTAAGGCCGACCGCGAGACCCTGAAGAACTCGCTCGACCTGGCCCTCAAGATGACGCCGCTCACCCCGGATCATCACTTCTACATGGACCAGGGCACCTTCGCTCGCGTTCGGCTCGTGCTCATGCCCATTGGCCGCAAGCTGGCCAAAGCCGGAGTAATCAACCAGCCGGACGACGTGCTGTACCTGAAGTATGACGAACTCCGCAAACTGAGTGCCAACTTCAAGCTGTTCGACGCCAAAGCGATTGTCAAAGAGCGGCGCGCGGAACGCTTAGAGGCGTTCGATCGTCAGGCCCGCCTCTGGGTCGGCACCATCGATCATTGGTCGCTCTATGAAGAGCCCTACAAGCAGGGTCTGTGGGGCTGGCCGGGTGTCTATCTGAAGCAGGCCGAGCGCGCCAAGCTGCCCAAGGGAACGCTAATGGGCCTCGGCGTCTCCCAGGGCGTGGTTGAAGGCGTCGCCCGCGTGGTTACGTCGCCAGCTCAATTTGACGACGTGAAGAAGGGCGAGATCCTCGTCTGCATCATGACCAATCCTGCTTGGGTCGTGCTGTTCACGAAGATTGCAGGTCTGGTAACCGATTCTGGCGGTGCGCTGTCGCATCCGGCCGTGGTCTCGCGCGAATTCGAGATTCCCGCAGTCGTGGGAACCATTGAAGCCACGCAACAGATCAAGACCGGCCAGCGTCTGCGGGTCGATGGAACGAAAGGTACCGTGCAGATTCTTGGCTAAGCTGCAAAGCGGAGCGGCCGCTTCACCCGAAGCCGGCCGCTTCGCTGAAGTTGCCACAAATAATTCATCAACTTCCTAAGGAGAACAGCAATGAGTGCGACATTAGCAGCAGACATCGAAAAAGCTCCGCCGGCAAAGCCGGTGAAGAAGGAACCGGTGATGAAGGACACGATTCCATTGTGGTTGGCCGTGGCGATCACGGTGGCCATTTCGTTGCCCTTCGGAACATACTTGGGAAAGTTCAACTTCTCGCTTTGGATCAGCTTCATCTGTTGGGCAGAGTACTTTGCGTTGGGAGCCAACCCCAAAGCCCTGAAGATTATTTTCCCGGCATTTGCCGCGTCCTCCATTTGGACCGGCTTCATGATCTGGCTTATCCATCCCTTCCACGGCCTGCCCAGTCTTTTCGCCCCTGGCGATCTCTCGGTCCAGGTGGCTTTCTTCGTCGGCGTCTCCATCATGGTCTATTGCATGAAGTTCTTTAAGACCTTCCAGGTCGGCTCACTGGCATACTTCAATGGCATGTCCATGACCCTCGCCGTGATCTTCACCGGGAGCACCCCGAAACTGGACTTCGTTGCAGTGCATCCACAATCGGCAACGTTCGTCGCCGCCCTGTGGTGCATCGCCATGGGCTGGTTCGGCGCAATTCTCGGCTGGCTCAATGTGGTGATCCTGTTTCCCAAGGAAGTAAAAGAGTAAGGATGTTGTTAGTTAATAGCGTGTTTCATAAGTGGTTCTTTGAAAGTGGCCCGGGTTCAGCCGGGCCACTACCATCCGCACAGATACTCGGGCTTCAGCCGCTGAGGGGATTGCTTGTCCTCTCAGATACCGGTTTATGAAACAAGCTCTAGTTTTCCCGGTAACAGTCACAGCCAGATAAGGGAGCAGTTATTGGAGCAGCGACAACTTGGTAACAGCGGCCTGAGCGTCTCAGCGCTCGGCTTCGGCACAATGACGGTTGGCGGCAGGGATCGCTTCGCGCAGATGGGAAACATACAAGCGGAAGAGGCCAGCCGACTAATCGACATCTGTCTCGAATCCGGAGTCAATCTGATCGATACCGCGGATCTTTATTCTTTCGGAGCCGCGGAGGAAGTCCTGGGGCAGGTACTGAAAGGCCGGCGCGATGAGGTCGTACTTGCCACCAAGGGCTTCATGCGTGTTGGGCCCGGCGTCCACGACGTCGGGCTCTCACGGAAGCACCTTCTCGAGGCCTGCGAAGCCAGTCTGCGGCGGCTGCAAACCGATTACGTCGACCTCTATATGGCGCACGATCCCGACGCTTTGGTGCCGATGGAAGAAACTCTCCGTGCGTTCGACGACTTAATATCTCAGGGCAAGGCGCGCTACATCGGCTGTTCGAATTTTTCGGCGTGGCACGTAATGAAGGCGCTCGCCATCTCCGAAGGTTGCGGCTATGCCCGCTACATCAGCCAGGAGATTAACTATTCCCTGCTCGCCCGGGACGCCGAGCATGAACTAATCCCTATGGGATTGGACCAGGGCGTTGGAGTTATCGCGTGGAGCCCTCTCGGATATGGACTTCTGACCGGCAAGTTTCGCCGCGACGCGCGTCCAACCGAAACCCGGCTCGCCAGCCTCGAAGCGCCCGGCACAATCGATGAAGACCGCCTTTATCGCATTGTGGACGTATTGCTCGAAATCTCCCGTGAGCGTAGCGTCTCAGCCGCACAGGTGGCCCTTAACTGGGTGATGAGCAAGCCGTGCGTCTCGACCGTGCTGGTCGGAGCCCGCAATGAGCAGCAACTTCGAGATAACCTCGGCGCTGCCCAATGGAAACTTACGGCGCCAGAAATGGCCCGGCTCGACGCCGTCAGCACGACACCGGAACCGTATCCTAACTGGCACCATCGCAAGTTTGCCGCCGAACGGAACCCGGTGCTACCCAGCATGCGTTCTGAGTAACTACTCTTACGCACTGGCTGACCCCGCGACTTATACTCCCAAGCGCGAGCGCTTGATGAGCTCTCCATTGGTCCGATTCCCGTGCGCCACGTATCCTTTGAGCGGAAGAATGTTCTCATGGATGGCGTCGAGCAGCCACTCCGGTTGCGGGAAGAACATCTTTTCCAACTCAGCGGCCGGAGTGATCCAGTTTCTCGATCCCACCACAACGGGAGGGGCATCGAGATCGTCGAAACAGAGTTGACACAGGTTCGCGGCCACGCTCTCCATCACAGACCCTCGCTCCACCGCGTCGCAACTGAGAAGCACTTTGCCGGTCTTCTTCACGGACTGCAGCACGGTTTCGAGGTTCAGCGGATTCGCCGATCTCAGATCGATAATCTCAGCCTCTAATCCGTCCTTCGATTTCAATTCCTCGGCCGCGGCAATCGCCGTGTATAACGTCGGCCCCAGCGTCAGGATGGTCAAGTCCTTGCCTGCCCTCTTGATGGACGGCTCGGAGAGATCGATTTCGTAGTAGCCTTCCGGGACGCCTTGCGGCTGGAACATCTCGCCGAAATCATAGATCTTCTGGCTCTCCAGGAAGATAACGGGATCCGTTCCCGACAGCGCGGCGTTCATCATGCCTTTCGCATCGTAGGGCGTGACCGGATACACCACCTTCAAACCGGGAATGTGATGCAGCAGTGCGGTCCAGTCTTGCGAGTGTTGCGCTCCGTACTTCGCGCCCACTGAAATGCGCACCACCACGGGCATATGAAGCTGGCCGGCAGACATCGATTGCCACTTGGAAAGTTGATTGAAAAGCTCATCGCCGGCGCGTCCCACAAAATCGGCGTACATCAATTCGACGATCGCGCGGCCTCCTTCCATGGCATACCCTACTGCCGCTCCGACGATTCCCGCCTCCGCAATCGGCGCATTGAACAACCGGTGATACGGCAAGCACTCCGTGAGTCCACGATAGACGGCAAAGGAACCTCCCCAATCCCGATTCTCCTCGCCAAAGGCCACGAGCGTGGGGTCGATGGTGAAGCGATGCAGGATGGCCTCGAAGATGGCGTCGCGCACATTGAACAGCTTCATCTTCGGTACCGGCTTTCCGTCCGCTACCGCGGTGCGCACCTTCGCCCGGATCTGTTGCACACGAGGGCTTTTCTCCAAATCTGGCAAGAGGTCCGGCTCGCGATCTGCAAGCTTCTCGATGTGCTGATTCGAAAACATGAGCGAGGCAATCATCTCGGAGTCAAGCGCGACTCGTGGGCTCGCGGTAAGGTCGGAAGCGATCTTGAACATTTCGAAGACGGTGGACTCAATCGACTCCTTCGCCGTGTCCAGTTCGTTTTCCGACAACACTCCGGACTTGGCCAGCTTGTTGCGAAACGCAGGAATCGAATCCGCTTTTTGCCAGTGGTCAAGCTCTTCCTTGGAGCGGTAGCTGGAGGCATCCGAGGGGGAGTGTCCGCTAAAACGATAGGTGACCGTATCGAGCAGAACCGGGCCTTCGCCCCGTTCGAGGATCGCCTTCTTGCGCCGGAAGGCATCAATCACGGCGAGCGGATCATATCCGTTAATCCGTTCGGCGTGCATTTGTTCCGGGTTCACGCCGGCGCCGATGCGAGCGATGAACTGCATGCCCATGGTTTCGCCGAAGGGTTGGCCTCCCATGCCGTAAAAGTTGTTCATGCAGTGAAAGATGATCGGCAATCCCCCGCCGAGAGATGGATCCCAGAGAGTGCGATATTGATCCATCGCCGAGAACGTGATTCCCTCCCAAACCGGACCGCAGGCGAAGGAGGCATCTCCAATGTTCGCCACCACAATACCGCGCTTGCGATTCACCCGCTTATAGAGAGCCGCGCCCGGCGCAATCGAACCGGAGCCGCCAACAATCGCATTGTTGGGGTAAATTCCAAAGGGCGTGAAGAAGGCGTGCATCGAGCCGCCCAAGCCGCGGTTGAATCCGGTTTCCCGCGCGAACATTTCGCTGTAGGCGCCATAGAGAACGAAGCGGGTGGCCAGGCCCTTTACCGAACCTTGATTTATCGAAGGCTGATTCGCCGAACCTTGATTCGCCGAATCCCGGTATCCCTGCTCGACCGGACGAAGCACCGCGCCATCGCGGTATCCAGTCATAATTGCCATGAGCTGCTCGTCACTCAACTGCCGGATTGCCGAGAATGCTTTCGCCAAGATCTCGCCGTGACTGCGATGCGATCCGAAAATGTGATCATCGGGAGTCAGCGAGAATGCCATGCCTACGGCTGCCGCTTCCTGCCCAATCGAAAGGTGCGCGGGACCGGCGTGATTGTAAGTGATCCCCTTGTAGGCGCCGGTGGTCTTGAGTTGCTGCAGAATGGTTTCAAATTCGCGGATCGCACACATTTGCCGCCAGATCTCCAGGAACTCTTCGCGCGTGTACATCGCCAGTTCTTCCCGGATGGTCTTGTGATATGCGTTCACCGGAATATCGGTGAAGTGAATTGCTCCCGCCGCAAATACTTTTTCTGGTTCGATCACTATTGACTTAGGCATCCTGACTCCCTTAATGAACCGCGAGAATTGCCTCGCGCAGCGCCTCGGAAACGGTGGGATGAGGGAAAACGATTTCACCGGCGGCCGACGCGCACATTTCGGTCTCGACCATGATCGCCGCCGCCACAATGAACTCGCTGCAGCCGTCTCCCAGCGCATGGACTCCGAGAATCTCCCCGTGCTTCGCGCCGGTAAGAACCTTCACCAGACCGCTCGCTCCCTCGTTCTCGATGAGAAACCTGCCGGCCACGGCCATGGGAACCATCGATTTCCGGTACTCGATTCCGAGCGCCTTCAACTCTTCTTCTGTCTTGCCAACGCACGCTACTTCGGGATGCGTGTAGATGACCGAAGGAATACCGTCGTAGCGAATGCGGTCTTTCTTTCCGAACATGTTGTTGACGGCAACAATGCCTTCACGAGTGGCGGCGTGCGCCAGCATTCTGCGCCCGGTCACATCGCCGCAGGCCCAGATTCCGGCCACGTTCGTCTTGCCACGCTCATCAGTCCGAATCCCTTTGGCGGTAAAATCCACTCCCACTTCTTCGAGGCCCAGACCCTCTACCACCGGTGATCGTCCCGTCGCATTCAGAATGCAATCGGCCGTGATGCTGCCCTTCGCCCCGTCAGCGAGTGCGTAATGCACTGTCTGGCCGCTCACTTCCAGCACCTTTGCCGAAAGATGGAACTTCACGCCTTGGCGCTCCATCGTCTTCAACAGACGGCCGGCAATTTCTTCGTCGGTCCCGGTGGCAATCTTTGGCAATATTTCCACCACATCGACCGAGGAGCCAATCTCGCTGAAGAAGCACGCGAACTCCAATCCGATGATGCCGCCTCCGATGATTGCGACCTTTTCGGGAATGCGGGTCAGGTCGAAGATGCGGTTCGAATCCAGCACCGCCTCCGACCGCAAGCCCGGAATGGGCGGCACAGCCGGCCGCGATCCCGTCGCAATCAAAATGTTGTGGGCTTCGATTCGCTGGTCGTCCACCTGCACCTGCACCTGAACCGCATTGCGCGCTACCAGCTTCGCGATGCCGGTGATCGTCTCGACGCCCGCCTGTCGCAACAAGCCGGCAACACCGCGCGTGAGGGTGGAGACGATCTTCTTCTTGCGCTCCACCACCGCGGCCATGTCGAACTGGGGCGAAGTGACGCGAACTCCGTATGCCGATTGCTGACATTCGTGGAACAGCTTCGACGATCGCAAAAAGGTCTTCGCGGGAATACAGCCAACGTTCAGGCAGGTTCCACCGAGGCTCTGCTTTTCTATGAGCGTTACCTTCTTGCCCATTCTGGCTGCGTGCGCCGCCGCTTCGTATCCGCCCGGCCCTCCGCCGATTACAACTAGATCCCGCATATCGATTCGACTTTCTCGATCTTCTCTTTCAGGGCCAGCAGGAAGCGCGCACCCGGCGCCCCATCAATGATCTGGTGGTCAACGGTTAGCGAGAGGCCGATCGCATCGATGAACTGCACGACTCCGTCTCTCCTTACCGGTTTGATCTGAATTGCATTCACACCCAAAATCGCGACTTGCGGCGGATTCAGAATCGGAGTAAACGATTCGATTCCCAAGCCGCCCAGATTGCTGACGCTGAAGGTAGCTCCAGTAAGGTCGTCCGGAGAGACGCTGCCCTGCACCGCTTTCGCCGCCAGTTCCTTCGCTTTCCCTGCAAGTTCGCCAATCGAAAGCTGGTGTGCATTCCGAATGACAGGAACCATCAATCCGCGCGGTGTATCGACCGCGACTCCAAGATGCACGTCCGCATGCTTCACCAGCTTGCCGTCGATAAACTCGACGTTCAAGTCCGGGACAGCCAGGAGCGCCTGCACCGTGCAATACATCACCATGTCATTGATGTTCGCGTCCGGCATGCCGGTGGAGGCCTTGATGCGCGCGCGTAAGGTCAACAGTCCGCCGGCATTGGCCCACGAGTTCAGCGTGTATTGAGCCGTTGATGCGATCGACTCCCGCATACGCTGCGCGATGCGCTTGCGAATGTTGGAGAGCTTAGCCGCAGGCGTACTAGCACCAAGGTCGCCGGAGCGAAGGTCGCCAGAGAGCACCATTCCGCCAATCCCCGAGCTCTCGCCATGAGGCTGTACTCCAGTCTCCATCTGTTTTCTGGCGGCACCGGAAACCCTGGGGGAGTTGAAGTAGAGTTGCCGGAGATCTTCCTCCAGAACTCTTCCCTCCGGCCCTGACCCTTTCACCGACTGGGGATGGAAATCGTGTTCCTGGGCAAAGCGACGAGCCCGTGGGCTGAAACTGCCCTGTGAGCTATCGTTGATGTCCGTAACAATCGGCGCCGGACCAGCGGAAGGAGTACTTGCGGTTGCCGGTGACTCGGAAGCATCTACCGCTTCCCGCCTGTTCGCCGACTTCGGACGGAAAGGCTCAGCACTTTCACCCGGCTCTCCGATCACGAAGAGATTCGTGAACACCGGTACCAATGCTCCCTCTTCAAAGAAGGTGGCGAGAAGGGTGCCGCTGACAGGAGAAGCTACCTCCTGCACCGCCTTATCAGTTTCAACTTCCAACACGGTTTCGCCAGCATTCACCTGGTCTCCGGAGTGCTTCACCCACTTTGAGATGATGCACTCCTCAACCGTGTTTCCTAGTTTTGGGAGTTCGACCGGAGTTGGCATTTCACTTATAACTCTCCAAACCCTTCCAGCCTACTTCCACAAATTGGCTAACAGTGCGTTGCGTGACTCCGTAAGCGATGAATTCCGCAGGCTTCAATCCAGCGGGCTCATGGGCACGTGCGAACTCGCGCACCTGGGACAGCCTCTGAATAACATCATCGCTGATTGGCTTGTCAATTCCGCATTCGCGCGGCAGTTCCTTGGCCAGCACCTTCTCTTGCACGCTGGGGTGCACGGAGAGAACCAGATCGCCTCCGGCAAGTTCGGTAAGGTGGTACGTACCACGCAGAGCGGCCACTAGCAACATCGTCTCGTATCCGCGCTCTTTATATAAGGCATAAGCGCGCTTCACCACCGCCAGTCCAGCTTGCTGTAGATCGCTTGCCGAGACCGCAACCTGGTTATCCAGCGCCACTTCGGCCAGGTAATCATCCAGACGGCCGATCATCATCGTGGCAAAGCTCTTGGCCGGCTTGATGCCGTTTTCTCGCGCGTGGATCGCTCCCGCATGGGCCTGCTCACCCACCGCGAGTAATTGTGCGAGCGTGAAACTGACCGTCGCGTTGGTGCTGATGCCCTCAGCGGCGCATTGCTCGATCACGTCAATACCCGCACTGGACGCGGGCAACTTCACGCAGATATTGGGAGCCCACGCATTCAGCCGCTTGGCCATTGCCAGCATTCCCTTGCGGTCTCCGACCAGCAGAGGACTTACCTGGGCGCAAACATAGCCCACTTCGCCCTTGCTGGCTTTGAACTGTGGAAGCAGTTTCTCGGCGGTCTTCGTTACCGCGATCCGCGACAGCGCCTCCGCCTTTTGATCCGCCGGCAGATTCTTGGCCATCACCCCGTTGATTTCCGCTGCCCAGAGTTCACGATTGGCTTTGAGCGCGGTATTCGCCAATACCGGATTGGTCGTCACCCCGACGGCGCCGCGATCCAGACCGATCTGCAACTCCTTCGGATCCGCCGAATCGTGCCACCACATTGTCTTGGTCCCGGTGGCCAGCCAGTTCAAATATGTATTGTTGGTCTTTTTCTTGTCCTCATGTATGACTGCGTTCTTCGTTGCCGGCATATCTCAACCTTTCTCTCGGCCGTTATCTGCGGCGGAGCCAAAGCCAACTGTTCAACAACTGTTTCAAGCGGCAACGCGCCAAACCTGGCGGGCGCGTGAGCAGCCCGAGGTTATTGCGTGGCGGTCAGGCCGCCATCCAGAAACAACTTCTGTCCAGTAATAAAATCTGCCGCCGGAGAAACCAGAAACGCAATGGCACTCATCACATCCTGGGGAGAGGCCAACCGCCCCAGCGGAATTCTGGCCACCAGCTCGTTATAGAAAACGGGGTCCGACAACATCGGTTCCACCAGCGGAGTGCGAACGAACGTCGGCGCCACCACGTTCACATTGATCTTGTATGGCGCCCACTCTGCGGCCAGTTGCTTACAGAGAACTCCCAGCCCGCCCTTGGTCGCGCAGTAGGCCGCGTATCCCCGGCCGCGCAACGCGAGATGCGAGCGCACCGAGCCCATATGCACCTGCTTGCCCCCCGTGCCCTGCCGTATCATGTGGCGGGCAGCAGCCTGCGCCTGAAACATGGCGCCCTTCAGGTTCACGTTGTAAACCCGGTCAAAGGCCTCTTCCGTCACCGACTCGGCGGCCTCTTCCCGTTGCGTTCCGACGCAGTTCACCAGGATGTCGACCTTGCCGTAGTGCTTAACAATGTCGTCGAACATGCGCTGCGTATCGGCAACCGAGAGAACGTCGAAGGCGACGGAGTGGGAGTCGAACCCCTGGGCCCGCAGGCTGTCGCTGAAAGCGGCCGCTTTCTCCGCTTCCCAATCGCTGATCGCGATCTTCGCCCCAAGCTCGGCGAGGCCTTGACTCACAACTGAGCCAATCCCGCCGCAGCCCCCAGTAACGACCGCGACTTTACCGTCAAGCCGGTACGCTCTCTCCGCCGGCGTCAGAGCTGTGCTTTCACGCGGCAACTTTTGCGTGGTCGACATGAAACCTCCTAGCGTCCGAGCCAATCATTACAAAACAGATTATCGAAACTTATTTATATTGTCGAATATTTGTAACAGTTATGATAATATTCTTGGTTAAGAGGGCATGTCAAGCGGAATTATCGAAAATTGTCGCGAGACATTCCCAGACCGGAAAATCGTTCAGCTCAGGTGTTGACGCGGCTGACGAGAAGAATTTCGAAGGTAAAACAAAATGGTGGAACATCAGATTATGATCGCGCTCAACGGAGACCTCTCGCGGCAGGCGGAGAGCCGACAGGAAGCTAGCCACCAAAAAAAGGAAGATGCCGGCACTTCAGAGCTCTTTCGACGACTTCGGTCGGACATCCTCCGCTGTCAGCTGAAACCGGGCACCCGCCTTTTGTTCCGCACCCTGCGTGTGGACTACAACGCTGGAGTGAGCCAGCTCCGTGAAGCTCTAATGCGCCTGGCGTCGGAACGCTTAGTCGTGCTGGAGAACAATAAGGGGTTCCGTGTTGCTCCAGTTTCTCCCGAAGAACTTTTGGACATTACAAACGTGCGCTGCGAACTCGAGGCCATTGCGGTTCGCATGGCCATGGAGAAAGGCGATGTTCGATGGGAGTCGAACATCGTGGCCCGCCACCATGAACTGTCCCGGCTGCCGCTGCTGCGCCCGGAAGGATCGTTCAGCGACGAATGGAATGCCGCCAACGAGGCCTTTCACGAAGCGCTTCGTGCCGCTTGCGGTTCACCTTTGTTATTGGATTTCTGTGAAGTACTGAGCGAACGATACTACCGCTATCGCCGGTTGTGGGCGCCGCACTCTTCCGGTGACCGCAACCCGGCGCAGGAACATGAGCGGATCGTGAATGCGGTGATCGCCCGGGACGCATCCACGGCAGTTCCCTTGATCAAGCAGCACTTGACCGCCACCACGCAGGATCTGCTCGCGAACTGGTCCATCTGCGGAGAACCGCAGCGCGTAACCTCCGCCGCGCCGGAATCTCCGAGAAGGTAATTATAGTGACTCGCCTCACGCTCGTTCGCCACGGCGAAACCATCTGGGGCGTGGAGAATCGTTATGCCGGCAGCACCGACATCCCACTAAGCTCGCGTGGTCTGGAGCAGGCGGAGCGGCTCGCCAAATGGGCGTCCGCGGCCGATCTCGCCGCCATCTGGGTGTCGCCATTGCGGCGAGCCCGGCAAACGGTGGCGCCATCGGAACATGCGACTGGCATCACGGCCCGTGTCGACTCCCGGCTCAGGGAGATTCACTTCGGTCGTGGCGAAGGGCTGACCGAAACTGAAATCAAGCAATCATTTCCGCAAGCTCTCGCTGCCTTTGAGGCTGATCCCGCTGTCCATTACCTGCCCGGCGGTGAGGATCCGCGGGATGTAGCGCTGCGAGCCATCGAGTGCTTCAGAGAAATTGAGACCATGCATCCGAGCGGCCGCGTCCTCGTCGTGACGCATAACACTGTGATCCGCGTTGCGCTTTGTCAATTGCTCGGCGTTCCGCTCTCCAGGTACCGCACTGTGTTTCCGACGATCGCCAACGGCGCACTGAGCGAGATCGGCCTGCGGGATGGCGACGGCCGGTTCTCTCTCCTGAAGTTCAATGTGCCGCTGGAAAGTTTGGCCGGGCGCGCGGAGGTTGACGAATCGGAAGCTCCGTTTTAGAAAGATCTATGACGCGAATCATTCTCATCGGAGCCGGCCGGGGTGGAAGAGCCCTGGTTGAACTATTCCACAAGGATCCGAGCGTCGAGATTGTCGGAGTCGCCGACAAAGATGAAGGCGCGCCCGGCATCGTTCTCGCCCGGGAACTCGGCTTGCCGGTTGCCGCTAACTACAGAAAATTCCTGAAAGCCGATGCCGCCGACCTCATCATCGATGTCACTGGCGATCCCGACGTTGGCCTGGAAGTGTATCGCCTGCGGCCTCGCGGGACGGAAGTGGTTGGCGGCAAGACGGCGCGCTTCATCTTCGAGTTTGCCGGGAGCAGGAATCAAGCGGAGTCTCTCCAGGACCAATACCAGCTGGCCCTGCGCGAACTCGAAGCGCGCGCGGAAGGTGAGTTCATCATTGGCAACAACCTGAAGATGAAGGAAATCTCGGGACTGATTTCGAAGGTTGCGCCCACACCCACGACCGTTTTGATTCGCGGCGAGAGCGGGACGGGGAAAGAACTTGTGGCGCGAGCTATCCATCGCAGCAGCGCGCGCAGCAATCACCCGCTGGTGACGCTGAACTGCACGGCATTGTCTCCCGCACTGCTGGAAAGCGAACTCTTCGGCTACCGGCGCGGCGCTTTTACTGGAGCTTATAACGACAGTAAAGGGTTGTTCGAAAAGGCCGACGGCGGCACGATGTTCCTCGATGAAATTGGCGACATGTCGCTGGAGATCCAGGCCAAATTTCTGCGTACGCTGCAGACCGGCGAGATTCGCGCGGTCGGCGACATGCGCACGCGAAAGGTTTCGGTGAGAATTGTCGCCGCTACCAACCGGAATCTGGAGACCGCCATTCGCGAAGGCACGTTTCGCGAAGATCTGTTCTACCGGATCAACACCTTCTCCATTACCCTGCCGCCACTGCGCGAGCGGATTGAGGACATTCCGTTTCTTGCGGAATACTTTTTGCTGCGCGCCCGAGCCAAGGTCAACAAGAAAGTAGAGAGCATTGCCCCGCAAGCGCTCGCGCTGCTGAAAAACTATTCCTGGCCGGGCAATCTTCGCGAACTGGAAAACATCATTGAACGAGCCGTTGTTTTAACGTCGTCTTCCGTGGTGGAGGCCGAGCACCTTCCACTTCACGTTCAAGACGTAGCGCCGTTCCAGCCCCAAATGGGATTCATGCCGAGCAAGGCGCACGCGATCGAGCAGTTTGAACGGGAAGCGTTGTCCAGCTATTTGCTTCAGGCCGATGGGAACATCTCCCGGGCCGCGACGTTGGCGAAAATGCCGCGCCGGACGTTTCATCGCTTGCTGGCAAAGCACAAAATTTCGACCCGTTCCTCTCCGGGTCATGGTGAGACTAAAATGACTCATACGTGAGACATAATTGTCCATCATGTTTTAACGATAGCAAATACAGCTTTTTCATATTGTTACAGACTTCACTCTCTTCCGGGTGTGAGACATCTATGTCACTCACGAGTGAGCTGCGGAAATTCATGCGGCTTGCGTTCCGCTCTCGTTGTTAGGCCCAACCGAAGGAAACAACAGCTACTTATGGACCCCAGGTCTGCCATCGCAAACCTCGAAGCAGCATTGGAACGGGAATTGCCTTAACGGGATATGCAGGCGGTGACAGTCGGCGAACTAGCCGGCACGACCTCGAAACCAGAGTCGTGACAAGTACGCAACGAAAGAAGTACGCGACGAAAATGGAGCGGGCCAACCAGCCCGTCTGGGGTCTGGAACTGCTCATCCCGCCCACAGCGGTCAGTTCAAGCGCATTGGTCGTGTGGGACGGGGCTTTGCCCCGTATAAGCGGAGCGTAGCCCCGCTTCCACACTCCGCCTTCACGAACGGCGGAGAGATTTAAAGATTTTTCGAGGGAGACAGAAATGGCTGGTAACAACAACTCTGGCAAAAAGAAGAGCCGTTGGGCCGCGGGCATCACACCGTACGCGGAAATGGGTTACTACGACGCCGATTACGAACCGAAAGCCACCGACATTTTGTGCGCGTTCCGTCTGGTGCCGCAGGCGGGCGTGGATCCGATCGAAGCGGCGGCAGCGGTCGCCGGCGAGTCTTCAACGGCAACCTGGACGGTGGTGTGGACCGATCGCCTGACGCCCTACGAGCATTACCAGGCGAAATGCTACCGAGTCGATCCCGTCCCGGGCACGGATCAGTACATCGCCTATATCGCCTACGATATTGATCTTTTCGAAGAGGGCTCGATAGCCAACCTGACTTCTTCGATTATCGGCAACGTGTTCGGCTTCAAGGCGCTCAAATCTCTTCGCCTGGAAGATATGCGGATTCCTCCGCACTACGCGAAAACGTTTCAGGGTCCGGCTCACGGCATCGTGATGGAACGCGAGTACCTGAATAAATTTGGACGTCCGCTGCTGGGCGCAACCGTGAAGCCCAAGCTCGGCCTCTCTGCCCGCAACTATGGGCGCGTGGTCTATGAGGCGCTGCGTGGCGGGCTCGATTTCACGAAAGACGACGAGAACATAAACAGCCAGCCTTTCATGCGTTGGCGCGATCGCTTTCTGTTTTGCATGGAAGCGGTGAACCGCGCCACGGCCGCGACCGGCGAGATCAAGGGACATTACTTGAACGTGACGGCCGGAACCATGGAGGAAATGTACGAACGCGCCGATCTCGCCAAGGACCTCGGAACCGTGATCGTGATGATCGACTTGACGATCGGCTATACCGCGATCCAGTCCATGGCCAAGTGGGCGCGCCGCAATAGCGTGATTCTGCACCTGCACCGCGCCGGTCACGGAACGTACACGCGACAGAAGACGCACGGCGTGAACTTCCGCGTGATCGCCAAATGGATGCGCCTGGCGGGAGTCGACCACATTCACGCGGGCACGGTAGTGGGCAAACTGGAGGGCGATCCCAACGCGATTCGCGGCTACTACAGCACGTTGCGCGCGAACAAACTCGACGCCGACCCATCGCAAGGACTGTATTTCGAGCAGGACTGGGCGTCTTTGCCGGCGGTGATGCCGGTTGCTTCCGGCGGCATCCACGCGGGGCAGATGCATCAGTTGCTGCACCTTCTCGGAGAGGATGTTGTGCTGCAGTTCGGCGGAGGGACGATCGGTCATCCGGATGGGATCGCGCAAGGCGCGACCGCGAATCGCGTGGCCACGGAGGCAATGATCCAAGCCCGCAACGAAGGCCGCGACATCCTCAGCGAAGGGCCGGAGATTCTGAACAAGGCTGCCCGCTGGTCGCCGGAACTGCGCAAGGCGTTGGACATTTGGAAGGACGTCACTTACGACTTTGAGTCGACGGATGTACCCGATGCGGTCGGCACGGTCACGGTTGGATGAGCCACGCCCGCTTACCGAGCGGCGTTTTTGAATGGAGGAGAATCATGCGCATCACACAAGGAACTTTTTCTTATTTGCCCGACTTCACGGAAGACCAGGTCAAAGCGCAGGTGCGCTACTGCTTCGATAATGGCTGGGCGTTCTCGATCGAGCACACGGATGATCCTCATCCGCGGAACTCGTACTGGGAAATGTGGGGGCTTCCGATGTTTGACTTGCAAAACCTGAACGAGGCCATGGAGCGCATCGAGGAATGCCGGAAGGCCTTCCCGCAGCACTACATCAAGTTGAACGGCTACGACCGCACCAAAGGCCGGCAAACGACGATGTTGAGTTTCATTGTGCAACGGCCCGCGGATGAACCCGGGTTTTATTTGGAGCGCACCGAGGCGCAGGATCGCCGCATTCAATACACCATTCGCCCCCGGACCCAGTCGGCGAACTAGCAGGTTGCGGAGAAACTCCGGTTTCGTATCAGGGTATCGCTTTAGCGATACCGTAAGTCATTTGAAATCAGACGCCCCTTTAGGGGCTCAGGCAGCGAAATTCACTTTTTCCGCAGCCTGCTAGAGCGCGAGAAGGACCATGCACAAACTGGGTACAGATTCCGTGGTGGAGGCAACGCCTGTCCGTGAGCCCGAGGAGAGCCTCGTGGATATCGGCGCGGCGCATCGCGATTCCAATCTCGACGAAATTCTGGATG
>Ga0224555_1001536_pt1 | contig 31329 bp, 38 predicted proteins | sample 714S23034metaG_FD_180687 | JGI IMG/M metagenome (GOLD analysis project Ga0224555, IMG submission 180687) | Peat soil microbial communities from Stordalen Mire, Sweden - 717 S2 30-34 | ecosystem: Environmental > Terrestrial > Soil > Wetlands > Peat | place: Sweden: Norrbotten County, Stordalen...
TTTTGGTCTCGACATGCGCCAGGCCGCCGGAACCAGCCTTCTCGTTATCGCTGTGCTCACCGTGCCGATTCTTGCTGCCCACGCCGCCCTCGGGCACATCGACTGGAGCGTCGCTGGGGAATTTGCGCTTGGCGCCATCCCAACCAGCATCTTGAGCGGTCGGCTCGCCCAACGGGGCACCAGCGGTGGCCTGCGGAAGTGGTTTGGATGGTTCCTCGCCGGTTGCGGAGTTGCCTTCGTCCTCTACCGCATCCTGAGCGCCTGAGCCCTCGCGGTCGCGAGCCGGAGCGTCGGTTCGCCATGCGTCTTCGGGCCCATCCTTCTGGCCGCGCGACCGCACCCGAGACCCGGTTTGACGGGGCCTGAGCGCTGTCGCCACGGTGGTGGGCGGTCGTGGTAGCATACCGGTAGGGGTATGCTACACGGACCACTCAACCGCATCAGGAGCCCCCTCAATGGTGCATCCGGCCAACCACTTTTGCCCTCGATGCAAGCTGTGCCCGCGCCGGCGAGCAACTGACGCACGTCCCCACCGCAGTCGAGGCGCGATCTCGGTGCAGGTGGCGTCGCCCTGTCCAACGGTGCGGGGTCTGGGATCCCATCCGCCTGGGAGGTCATGATGTTCGGGTTCCTTCGTCGCGCGACCACCGCGCACTCAACCCCCGACGAGGCGTATGCGGCGCAGCGTCGTGGCGCAGTCCTCATCGACGTACGCGAGAACCGCGAGTGGCGGGCTGGCCACGCACCCGGGGCGCGCCACCTCCCGCTGAGCCGTCTCTACCGGGATTCGCCGCACCTCCCGAGCGATGCGGAGATCCACGTCATCTGTGCGAGTGGGCATCGCAGCCAGGTCGCGGCACGGTTGCTCCGGAGCGCCGGGTTCGAGACGGTCGCCAGCGTCCGAGGTGGAATGGCCGGTTGGCGAGGTGCCGGGCTGCCGATCGACCGCTGACGCCGCGCCAGGCGTCGTGTCCGTCCGCCCCACCCGGTGCGGAGCCTTCCGACTGACATGGATCCCGGGTAGGCTCCCGGGAGCTACTGCGTCGGGCCGCCCACCTGCGCGGCTGACGCGCCCTTCTCTGCCACGGCATCGAGGAGGTGGTCGGAGATGTCGCGGAGGCGCATGGTGCCATTGGCCGCCTTGCGCAGGTTGACCAAGCAGATCGGGCACATGGTGACGCAGTCCGGCGCGACCGCTCGCAGCTGCTCAACTCGCTTGCCAGCGATCGCGGCCGCCGTGGTCGGGAACAGGGATTCGGCGGGCCCGCCGCAGCACCAGGTCCACTGCCCCGCGTTCTCCGGCTCGGCCACGGTGAGGCCGACCGACGCGAGCAGCCGGCGCGGCTCGTCGACGATCCCCTCGTAGCGGGCGTAGACGCAGGAGTCGTGGATCGCGACTGTGCCACTCAGGGGGACGCCCACTGGGAGCCCGCGCTCGGCCAGCACCTCGAGGTAGCTGCGCACGCGCACGTCGTACCCCTCCACCAGCTTGGGGTAGACGGTGCGCAGCATCGTCGTGGTGTGGGGGTCGAGGGTGATCACCTCGCGAACTCCGTGCTTGCGGAGGATCCCCGCAACCCGGCGAGCGTGGACCGCGACCGCCTCGTCCGCGCCCAGGTCATGGGCCAGGGCGCCGCTGTAGAGGTCGTCCTCGTAGAGGTAGCCAAAGGCGACCCCGGCTCGCTGGAGGAGGCGCGCCACGTTGGCAGGCACCCGATCGTATTCAGCCCTTTCCTCCGCCCCCGGCCGGGCCACGATGGCGACGCCGTTGACCAGCCGGTTGGCGCGGCGGGCCACACCGCTGAAGCGGGCAAGCGGTGAGTCGCCCAGTCGCTGCTCGAGGCGGACCAGCCTCTCGATGTACGGGATCAGCTGGTACATCTGGCCGGTGTAGAGCACTGTCTCTCCGCCCCGGGGAATGCCGAGGTCGCGGGCCCAGGCGGTGGCCCGGCGAGCTGGGATGGGCAGCACCGAGCCACGCAGCCGCAGGTTGTCGGCCAGGATCCCCACCACGTCGCGGACCGGGAGCGGCATCAGAACCCCTCCTGCAGGAGCCAGTGACGGAGGACGCGCATGTTCTCGGTGATGTGCACCCCGGCCGGACAGTTCGCCTCGCAGGCCCGGCAGAGGAGGCAGGAGAAGATGGGTCCGCTCGCGTCGTGGATTCGGTCCTCGAGGCCGAGCAGGGCAAAGCGGAAGAGGCGGCGGGGGAGGAGGTCGATGCCGAGCGGGCAGGCCGCGGTGCACACCCCGCAGTTCATGCAGGCCTCGGCATCGAAGGGGCCGATCGCCTCGAGCTGGCGGATCATGTCGGCGCTGGCCAGCGCGCTCATGGTCGCTTCACCGCCGCGTAGCGGTAGTGACCGTCGTCGCTCACGCCCTTCTCCTCGGCGACGTAACCGTACTTGCGCAGGCCCATGGTCCAGACCATGACCTCGTCCTCGGGGAAACCGCTCCGCTCCGCCAGCTCAGGCACCGTGAGCGGTCCCGCGTCGAAGAGCAGCTCCACCAGGCGCCCGCGGACGAGCGGCTCCTCGCGGATCACCTCGCGGAGGTCGCGGTTCATCGGCCCACCCCCACCAGCAGGCCGTCGATCATCGCCCGCACCTGGGCGTCGGTGTACCCGCGCAGGTCGATGGCGTCGGCGGTGCAGACGGGGGCGCAGCCGCCGCAGCCCTTGCAGCCGGTGACGTCAATGACCGCGGTGCGAGCGCCGGCCACGGTGGCGGTCCCGGTCTCTGCGCTCGCGCCGTCCGACGCCACCAGGGTGATGGCACCGAACGGGCAGGCGTCGACGCATACCCCGCAGCCCGTGCAGGCCGACGCGTTGACGACGGCGACCTGCGGGTCGAGCTCGGCGACGCCGCGCTTGAGCACCGCCGCCGCCTGGGTGACCGCCGCCAGCCCCGAGGCGACACTCTCCGCGACGCTCTTCGGAGCCTGGCAGGTGCCCGCGATCAGCACCCCGTCGACCACGGTCTCGACCGGCCGCAGCTTGGGGTGGATCTCGTTGAAGAACCCGTCCCCGCCGATCGGCAGCTTGAGGGTGCTGATGAGCTCCGGGTTCTTGCGCGCCACCATGCCGGTGACGAGGACGACCAGGTCGGCGGCGACGGTGACCTCCTCGCCGGCGGTGAGCAGGTCGCGGACGGTCACCCGCAGGCCGTCGCCGTCGCGGCTGACCGAGGGTGGCTGGTCGTCGGCGAATTTCAGGTAGAGCGAGCCACGCCGGCGCGACTCGGTGAGCATCGCCTCGTTCTTGCCGTAGGTGCGGAGGTCCCGGTAGAGGTGGTACTGGCGGATCTCCTTCCCCCGGTCGGCCGCGAGCAGCGCACTGTGGACCGCGGCGCTGCAGCAGAAGCGGGAGCAATAGGCGTGCTCCTCACCGCGGCTGCCGACACAGTAGATGTACGCGATCGTGCGGACCGGCCGGCCCTCGTGGGTGATCGGTCCGTCGCTCTCCTTGAGCAGGGAAGTGAACTCGGGGAGGATGAGGACGCCGGGGATGCCGTAGCCGAACTCGCCGGCAGCGGGCTCGTAGCTGTCGAAGCCGGTGGTCACGATGATCTGGCCGACGGAGAAGGTGATCGGCTCGGCCTCGGTGCGGATCGTGACCTGGTAGTCGCCGTAGGTGCCCGACTTGGCGACCAGCTCGGCGCCCGTGAGCACGGTGATCGCCTCCCGGTGCCGGATCTCCTTGTCCAGTCGCAGGATCAGGGCGCCGCCGTCCGCATCATGAGGGTAGGTGGTCCCCAGGCGGGCCACCCAGCCCCCAAGTCGGGGCGCCCGCTCGACCAGCACGACCTCCAGGCCGAGGTCGGCCAGACCGACCGCCGCGCGCATCCCGGCGACGCCGCCACCGATGACCAGGACTCGGGGCACCGTCTCCACGGCGGTGGGCTCCAGCGGCTCGGAGAGCCGGGTGTGGGCGATGCCGGCGCGGACCAGCCGGAGCGCCTTGCGGGTGGCGCCGTCGTGGTCGTCGGTGTGCGTCCACGAGCACTGCTCACGGATGTTCACCTGGGTGTACTCATAGGGGTTGAGCCCGGCCCGCCGGGCCACGCTGCGGAAGGTGAGTGTGTGCAGCTTGGGCGAGCAGGAAGCCACCACCATGCCGTCGAGCTGGTGCTCGGCGATGTCCTGGGCGATCTCCTGCTGGGTGGCGTCCGAGCAGGTGAACATGGCGTCGCGCGCCACCACCACGTCGGCGTCGGCCTTGACGGCAGCGACGACCTGCCGGACGTCGACGTAGTCGGAGATGTTGCCGCCGCAGTGGCAGACGTAGACGCCGATCCGGCGTTTGCTCGGGGTGGCGCCGGGGTCGGCTGCGCCTTCCTGAGGGGGAAGCGGGGCGGTCGTCATGCCGGCACCCTCCTGCGCTCGAGCTGAGCCGCCGCCTGGGCCACCGCGGCCCCGGAGTGAAGGATCGATTCCGGAATGTCGCGTGCCCCCGAGGCAGCGCCCGCCACGAAGACGCCGGGGATGCTGGTGGCGCCGGGGTTGAGGTCCTCGTCGACCTCCGTCACGTAGCCGTGCTCGTCCAGGGTCAGGGCTCCGTCAGCGAAGGGGTGGGCCGCCTCGGGGTTGGGCTGGACGCCGACGGCGAGGACGACCAGGTCGTACTCGGCCTCCGCGATCACCCCGCCGCCGTCGATGTCCTCGTAGCGGAGGACCAGGTTGCCGTCCTCCTTCTCGCTGATCCCGGCCACCCGACCCTTGACGAAAGTGGTCCCCATCGCCTTGGCCTGCTCGAAGAACTCGTCGTAGCCCTTGCCGGCGGCGCGGATGTCGATGTAGTGGACGGTGACGTCGGCCAGGGGGAGGGCACCCATGATCAGCTGGTTCTGCTTCAGCGAGTACATGCAGCAGAACTTGGAGCAGAGCGGGTTGCCCACCGTCTGGTCGCGCGAGCCGGTGCACATCACGTAGGCGATGCGCTCCGGCACCCTGCCGTCGCCCGGCCGGAGCACCGTGTTGTAGGGGCGGGTGGGGGCGAGCAGCCGCTCCATCTGGGTGCCGGTGATCACGTTCTTGAAGCGCCCCCACCCGTACTGCGGTTTGAGATCGGCGGGGAAGAGCCGGTAGCCGGTCGACACCACGACGGCGCTGACCTCGACCTCCAACTTCTCCGGCCGCATGCCCAGGTCGATGGCGTCCGCCGGGCAGGCGGCGAGGCACTGGTGGCACTCGGAGCAGACCCCGCAGTCCAGGCAGCGGCCGGTGGCCTGGCGTGCCTCGCTCTCGGTGAGCGCCGGCTCGAGCTCGGCGAAATCGGTGGGGCTCGCCACCAGCCGGAGGGTGCCGTCCAGTGGCTCCCGAAGGCTGTGGCTGCGCTGCCGGGCGAGCACCTCCGCCTTGTCGACGACCGGGAGCGGCGCGTCGAATCCGGCGAGGGGAAGGTCGCGCAGCCAGCGGTCGATCATGTGGGCGGCGCGCCGGCCGTGTCCGACCGCCTCGGCGATGGTCTTGGGTCCGGTCACCGCGTCGCCGGCGGCGAAGACCCAGGGGAGGGCCGTCTGCAGGGTGATGGGGTCCGCCTGGAGCCCCCGCGCCCCGGACGGGGAGAGGAGGGGGAAGGCGGCCGTGTCGGCCCCCATCCCGATGGCGACGAGCGCCAGGTCGCAGCGCAGATCGTCGCGGGTCGCTTCGTCGTAGGAGGGCGCGAAGCGTCCCTTCTCGTCAAAGACCGCCGTGCAGCGCTTGAGCTCGACGGCCTCGACGGCCGCTTCGCCGCGGAACCCGGCGATGCCCCAGCCGTCGTGGAGTTCCACGCTCTCGTCCAGGGCCTCGCCGACCTCCCAGGCGTAGGCGGGCATCCCGCCGCGCCGCTCCAGGCAGACCATGTGCACGGCCGCCGCCCCGAGGCGGCGTGCGCTCCGCGCCGTGTCGATGGCGACGTTGCCGCCGCCGATCACCGCCACCACCTTGCCGCTCAGATCCGGCGGTTGACCGAGCCGGATGTCGCGGAGGAAGTCGAGGGCCGCGCGGACGCCACCGAGCTCCTCCTCGCCGGGGACGCGAAGCCGGGCCGGCCGCGGTGTCCCGGTGGCCACGAGCACCGTGTCGAACCCCTGCCGGCGCAGTTCCTCGAGGTCGTCGACCCGCTTCCCGGTGACGATCTCGACGCCCAGGTCGGTGACGTTGGCCACGTCGCGCTCGACGACCTCCGCCGGCAGCCGGTAGGCGGGGATGGAGAGGCGGGGTGCGCCACCCGGCGCGGGGGCCGCCTCGAAGATCCGGACGCCGTATCCCTGGCGCGCCAGCTGCCAGGCGGCGGTGAGCCCTGCCGGTCCGGAGCCGACCACCGCCACCCGCTTGCCATTCGCAGGCGGTCGCTCGGTGGTGGGCGGCTCGGGCAGCGCGTAGTGGGTGTCGGCGATGAAGCGCTTGAGACGGCGGATCGACACCGGACCTTCGAGGCTGCCCCGGGTGCACTCGGTTTCGCAGGGCGCGTAGCAGGCACGCCCGAGCGTCCCCACCAGGGGCGTGGTCTCGGCCACCAGCGAGAAGGCCTCCTCGTACCTGCCGCTGCGCACCAGGGAGACGTAGCCGTGAGCCTTGATCCCCGCCGGGCAGCCAAAGGTGCACGGCGAGGTGCCGGGGCGCTCGACGAGCGCCTTCTGGGGGATGGCCTGGGGGAACGGGATGTAGGCGGCGCGCCGCGAGACCATCTCCCCGTTGAACTGATCCGGGACGGCGACCGTACAGGCGGTCTCACAGAGACGGCACCCGGTGCAGAGCGCCTCGTCGACGTAGCGCGCGGAACGGCGCACCGTGACCTGGAAGCCCCGCTCCGCGTCGCCCCGGACACTCTCCACCACGGACTGGGTGAGGACGGTCACGTTGGGGTGGTGGGCGGTCGCCGCCATCTTCGGCGTCGAGATGCAGCTGGCGCAGTCGAGGGTCGGGAAGACCTTGCTGAGCAAGATCATCTTGCCCCCGATCGACGGTTCCTTCTCGACCACGAGCACGCGGTGGCCCATGTCGCCGAGCTTGATCGCGGCCTCCATGCCACCGATCCCGCTCCCGATGACCAGCGCGTCGTAGGTCGTCGAGGTCTCCATCGCCGCCTATGCTTCCATGGCGGCGAGCGACTCGGTGAAGCCGCGCACCTGCCGGGTGAACGGCTCGGCGCAGACCGAGCAGATGGCCGCCATCTTCACCCTGTTTCCATCGATCCCTCGCTCGGCCATCAGCGTCTGGGCCGCCTGGACGATGCGCGACGAGCGCGCCGTGCAGTCCGGGAGGTAGCCGCACTCCTCGCCGTCGGCGGCGATGAAGACCCCGTCGAAGCCCTGCTCGAGGGCGTGGAGTATCCAGCCCGGCCGCACCCCGCTGGTGCAGGGCAGGCTGATCACGACCACCTCCGGCGAGTAGTGCATGTGCGAGCTGCCCGCCAGATCGATGCCCGGGTCGGAGATCGCGTTGGTCGAGAAGACGAGCACGCGGGGCGCGTGGGCCGGGGCGTCCCCGACCGCGGGGGCCGCAGTCTGCAGCATCGCGCCGGACCTCAGCTCACTTGGCCCGGCGGATGAGGACCCGGTCGTATCCCTGGGCAGGGACGGCACCGAGGAAGCCGTGGCCGACCTTGCCCGACCAGGCCGCGACGTCGGCCTTGGTCTGGGGGTCGCTCGACCAGAGCTCGAGTACCTCACCGACAGCGACGCCGGGCATCGCCTTTTTGGCCTCCAGCAGCGGACCCGGGCACCCCGTGCCGCGCGCGTCCACGACCTTGGCGACGCTCAGCGCCGCGAGATCCGCCTCGGTCAGCACAGTCGACATCTGGTCTCCTCTCAGTAGGTCAGGGTGTTGGTCGCCGAGGTGACCTCGACGATGAGGCGGGCGGCGGCGACGATCTCCGCTCCCGCAACGAGGTCTTCTTGGCCCAGGCCCCGGCTCTTCAGGCCGGGCCAGCAGACCAGCAGCTTGCCGCCGAGCTCGGCGATGGGCCCGATGAGGTCCTTGATCGGGGCGAGGTCCGGGACCGAGACGGTCTCTGCCACTCCCTTCTTCATCAGAAGGCAGCCCTCGCCCTGGAAGCCCATCACCACCTCGACGTCCGAGGCGAGCGCGGCGGCGGCCATGGTGAAGGGCAGGGTGGCGAGCTCCGGATCGTCCGGTCCATGGGTCACCATGATCACGAGCTTCTCGGGAGTCCCCATCTCCTACTCCTCCTCCCCCCGGCGCAGGAAGAACACGAGATCGCCGCCCTCCTCGTGCCATTCGAGCAGCTCGTTGCCGGTGCTCCCCGCCCAGGCGGGGACGTCAGCGATCGCCCCCCGGTCGGTGGCGATCACCTTGAGCACCTCTCCGGCCGCGAGCCCCCTCATCGCCTTGGCGGTCTTGACGATCGGCATCGGGCAGAGAAGCCCGCGCGCATCGACGACCACCGTCGCCTTGATCTCGGTCTCAGCCATCGTTTCGTTCCTCAACGTTCTCTGTCTTATCGAGCATGAGCAGGTCTATATGAAGAGGGTGAGGTGCGCCTTGCGCGCCTCGGCGAGGAAGGCCGCCGCGCCGGCGAACTCGACCCCCTCGATGAAGTCCTCCGGCTTGTAGCCGAAGACGTCCATGGTCATCTGGCAGGCGATCAGACGGACGTCCAGCTCACGCGCCGTGTCGAGGAGCTCGCGGATGGTGGCGACGTTCTTGCCACGGAACTTCGCCTTCATCATCTTGGTGGCCACCGGGCCCATCCCGGGCAGGCCGAGGACCAGGTTGGGCATGGTGATCGGCATCGGCATCGCCGGGTTGCCAAGCGGCGAGACCTTGAGCAGGCGCTCGTAGTCCCGGTGGATGATGGTCAGGCCGTAGAAGGTGAAGAAGACCGACGTCTTCATCCCCGACGCGGCCGCCGTGGTGGCGAGGATCAGCGGGGGATAGGCCCAGTCGAGGGTCCCCTTCGACGCGATGATCGTCGCCGTCTTGGTGCCGGGGTCACGCGCCCCTGCACGCGCGATCTCGAGACGGACGATCTCCCGGATCTCCGCCTCGCTGAGCGCCGCCCGCGGCGCCTCTGCGACCGTCGCAGGGCTTCCGTTCGTGTCCACCATGTGCCCTGTCACCTCCAGCCGGCACCCCGGGAATGGCCATGGGCCGGGTGCCTGGTCCATGTGCGTGCAGGTGCTCCGAGCTTGTTGCATCCTTGCGCCTATACGCAAGCAGAGTTTCCGCCGTCCACCTCGAACCGGCCAGGGCACAAGGTCTCCCTAGTCCCGGGGGATTGCTCCTCTCACCTCAGGCCTATCGGCCCATGTCATGGGGCCGTGGCTACGGGTGGTCGCGGAGACCGTGACCCGAAGGCGAGCCGGGCGCCCCGCATGGGTACCCGGCTCGAACTCCCACTGTCGCTGCCCTGACCCTGCCTTCCCCGTCGGTGCAGGACCGGCGGATGGAGCCCGGCTGATCTCTAAGTAATTGCGAAAGGATGCAATGATCTCGGCGATCGGTTAGAATTCCACCGTGAGCGGCGTGAGCACCATCCCGGATCGGGCGGTCACTCCCCGGGAGGCCGAGGCCTTCCGCCTTCATGCCGAGCTGTGCAAGGTCCTCACCGATCCCAAGCGCCTGATGATCCTGCAGGCTCTCCGATCCGGCGAACGATCCGTCGGCGACCTGGCCGAGTTGGTTGGGATCAGCCTTCCCAACGCCAGCCAGCATCTGTCGGTGATGCGGCACTCCGGACTGGTCGCCACGCGCCGTGACGGTACGACGGTCTTCTATTCCCTGGCCGAGCCGCGGATCGCCCAAGCCTGCGATATCGTCCATCAGATCGCCTTGGAGCGCATGCGGTAGGGGGATTGGCGGCAGTGCGTCGTCGGCCTGAGCTGGAGAGTGCCCCACGCCCCTCTCCATTGGGTGGGCATGCTCGACTCCCAGTTGTACCCTCGGGGCGCGCCTCACCCAGGCTCGGCAAGGAGCGACTCCAGCGGCCCCCTACCCCGTAGGGCGGCGAGCCCGGCGGCAGCCAGCGCGACCACCGCCAGGAAGAGGACGCAGGCGCCGAACCCGCTGACGAGCGCGGCGGGGTGCGCCAGGCCGGCGGCGGCCAGGCTCAGGATCAGGGCGGCGACCGCCTGGCCCATGGCGGTGCCCATCCCACGGGTCATGTTGAGGACCCCGCTCGCCGCCCCCGCCTGCCGGCGGGGCGCCCCCCCCATGATGGCTGCGTTGTTGGCGGGGGTGAAGATGCCGAGCCCGGCCCCCAGACTGGCGAGCGGGAGGAGGAGGAGCGCGCCGGCCGGGTGGAGGAGGGCAAGGATCGCCAGGCTCGCCGCCGCGAGCAGCATCCCCACGACGGTCGGAACCCGCGCGCCGAGGTGGTCTGCCGCGCGGCCGGCGAAGGGCGCGACCATGCCGAAGGCGACCGGCAAGATGCTCAGCTCGAGGCCGGTGATCGCGGAGCTCAGCTGCTGCGGGCCGCCTTCCAGGTAGAAGGCGACGGCATAGAGCGCCCCGAACATCACCAGGTAGGAGAGCGGGCCGCTCGAGATGCCGGCGGAGAAGGCGACCCGCCGGAAGAGGCGGAGGTCGAGCATCGGGGCCGGTGCCCGCCACTCCCGGAGCAGGAAGAGGCCGCCCAGGATGGCGCAGCCGGCGAGCAGGAGGGCGACCTCCGCGGACACCGTGCCGTGGCCATCGGCGAGGGAGGTGATGGCCAGCAGGAGAGCCGAGATCGCCGGTACGAAGAGGCCCAGCCCGACCCAGTCGAAAGCGGTTCGCCTCTGGAGGTGGCGGCTGCGCGGGATCAGGAACCAGGCCAGCAGGCAGGCGACGACCCCCACCGGCAGGTTCACGAAGAAGATGAGCCGCCATCCGCCGAGCGCGATCAGTAGGCCTCCCACAGTGGGGCCGAAGGCTAGGCCCAGGGCCTGCGCGGTCCCCTGGATGCCAATGGCTCGTCCAAGCCTCTCCGGCGGCATCGCCAGGGCGATGATGGCACACACTGCGACTTGGTCAAGGTCGCCACATCAGCCAGCCACGGCCCTTCGAAGTGGCCGGCGACGAGGCGGTGAGCTATCAGTGCCACAGACCCCGATTCTGGCCATTCACCCTGGCGGCGCTCATCAAGCCCGACCTCTGGATCACCCTCAGGCGGGAGTAACGATGGGGTGCGCCGGCGGTGCTGGAGACGGCAACGGCCAGCCGGCGCAGCGCGTGACGGTGCCTCCTTGGTCGACGAGCCGGCTCGGCAGTCCCCGAGCACTGAGCCAGCCGGGCGCGTCGACTCCGCGGACGATCGCAGCCGTGGAGGCCGTGTTGGCATCGACGCACGAGGCGGCAACCACGGTCACGGTGCGCCAGGGACCATCGGAAGGCATCCCGGTGCGCGGGTCGAAGATGTGGTGGAGGGACAACGTCCCCCGAGTCCAGCGCCTCACCGTGGTGCTCGAGGTGGCGACCCCCCCCGATTGAATCAGGATGGTCTCGGCACCGGGATCGACGGCCGCCGCGCTGTCCTCGGCGACCTGGACATGCCACCCGCCCCAAGGTGGCGCGCCCCCGGTGCCGATGTCCCCACCGAGGCTGACCAGGACACCGCATCCCGCCTCGCGGGCGGCGGCCTCCGCCGCCATGTCGGCGGCGAGGGCCTTGGCTGTGGAGCCGAGATCGATCTCGACGTCCTCGGGAACGAAGACCAGACTTCGCCACTCGTCAAGGTGAATCCTCTCCCATCCAGGCACCGGCCCTGGGGTCAGCGTGACCGGCGTTGCGCAGCGCGGGACGGACTCGAAGTCGGCGTCGTACCCGGCTGCCCGGAGCGCCGCCCCGATGGTGGGATCCACCAGGCCGTCGGTGAGCCGGGCCGCGCGCAGCGCAGTCCGGAGAGCCCGAGCAAGGAGCCCGGAGACGTGCACCTCATGGCCGCGCTGCCGGTGCACCGCGCTCAGCTCGCTGTCCTCGCGGAACCGGCTGCAACTCTGGTCGATCGCGGCGACGACGCGGTCGGCGGCAGCCTTGGCCGAGGCCAGTCGATCCGGCCTTGCTGAGGCCACCTCCATCGAGGTGCCCATGACCGTATCGCGAGCGATAGCCATCTCGATCATCTCGACCTTCCATCCTCCGCAACCCGGATCGCGAGCAGCGGACAGGCGGCGACGGCTCGCCGCGCGTGATCGAGAAGGTGATCAGGCACCCGTTCCGAGCTCACGATCGGGTAGCCCCAATCGTCGAGCCGGATCATCTCCGGAAGCAGCTCGGCGCAGTACCCACGACCGTCGCACCTGATCCGATCGACCCCCAGCGACAGCCGGGACGTCCCGACGCGGGCCACTCCCCGAGGCCCGTCCCAACGGCGCGCGGACGACTCGGACATCAGGCCACTCCGGCGGTGAGCGGCCTGGCAGCCGTACACCCGCGACGCGCGAGGTGATGCGCGAAGTCATCGGCGAACACCCCCAGGGCCGAGCGGACCAGGCCCGCCCCACCGTCGGGATGGCGGCAGGCCCCGCGGCCGGGGAGCTCCGCGCTCCAGCGGTCGAGCCGGCCCAGGTCGTCCGGGCGGGACCGTCCCGTGGCGATCCGCCGCAGGGTCTCAGCGATCGCTCCGAGACCGAAGACGCAGGGTCCGCACTGCCCGGCGCTCTGACCGGCCAGGTAGCTCACGATTCGGGCGGTCTCGGCGACACCGCAGCGGTCAGCCGGGAGAGGTGCCACCACCCCGCAGCCCAGCGCGTGGCCGGTGCCCCGCAGGCGATCGGGATGGAGGGGAAGGTCCCAGGCATCGTCGGCGGCGACCCAGCCGCCGAAGTACCCGCCGAGCAGGAGCGCCTGAATAGACCCCGGGCGGCCGCCGGCCCTCTCGACCACCTCGACGACGGGGGTCCCCAGCGGGGTCTCGATAACGCCGGGACGGGCGACGGGCCCCGTCACGGTCACCAGCAGGGTGCCCGAGGAGCGGTACCAGGCGCCGCCGCGGCGGGCGATGAGCGCCGCGGTGGCCAGGCTCTCAACGTTCTGGACCAGAGTCGGCCTTCCCCCGACCCCGGCTTCGAAGGGGCGTGGCGGGACACTCATGGGGAGGGCAACACCCCGGTTGACGAACTGAACGGCCGCGGTCTCCTCTCCAGAGACGTAGGCGACAGGGGCGCGGGAGACCCGGATGCGGGCGCGCTCCGTGGCGGGGCGCTCAGCCAGGGCATGGAGCATCGCATCGGCCGCCGCGGAGTGTTCGCGCCCGATGTAGAGAACGATCTGGTCGGCCTCGACGGCGCCTGCGGCCAGGACGGCACCGTCGAGGACGAGATGGGGCCGCGCTTGCATCAGCAGACGATCCTTGAAGCTGAGCGGCTCGCCCTCGGCCCCGTTCGCGATCACCACGCGAGGCCCCTGGCGCCCGGCCACCGAGCGCCACTTCCGTCCCACCGGGAAGCCAGCTCCGCCTCTCCCCCGAAGGTCGCTCTGGTCCAGCGCATCGATCAGCTCCGAGCCCGAGAGGAGGCTGGCGCCGAGTCGTGCCACGTGACGGGCGGCAGGCTCAGCTCCATCGCGGAGGTCGGGACCATCCAGAAGGGGGGTGAAGCTCATCGGTCGCTCCCCGCCATCAGGCGCGCGGACCTCAACTGAGCCAGCGGGTCGAGAGGCGCCGCGACCAGACGCCAGGCCAGACAGGTGAGCACGGCACCGCCGCAGACCATGGTGATCCCCAGCAGCCAGGCGGAGTGGCCGTCGGTCCCAGTGCCCACCGCGTGGAACACGGCCAGCGGCCAGCACGCGTAGGCGAGCCAGTGAACCGCCCGCCAAAGCCGGGCGCCGATCACGCGTCGCGCCAGGCTGGTCAGCCCAACCGCGAGCCCGAGCTCGAAGCTCAGCGTGCCGAGTCCCAGCCAGACGGTACGGTACGAGGAACCGAAGGGCACGATGGCGGCCACGATGCCAAGGCTGGTGAAGGGATCGACAACCGCCGTGACGATGTGGAGACCGAGGAAGAAGAGCGCTACGAGGGCCAGGTCCTGATGGACCGCCGCGGTGAGGAAGCCGGGCCACCCCTCGCCTCTGACCCGGAGCCGGGTCAGGAGCCCGAGGCAGACGACGGCGCTCAGCAGCACCAGGCTGATCACGCCGGCGCCGCGGGTCGTGTACCAGAGCCATTGGGAAGTCATGCCCACCAGGCTAGGCGGGTCACCTTGCGGAACCTTGACGTCAGCGTTCCGTCAGACTCCGCTCCTAGCCTCGGCCCATGGACACGATGATCAAACGCGACTCCACCGGGTTTCGCGGCCGGAGCCAGGCATGAGGCGCAGCCGCGCGGAGCGAGATCGCGCTCTCGAGCTCCGCGCTCACATCCGCAACCTCTCCATCGGGCTCGCCGCCGCCGGCACCGCCGTGTTCGCCGCCGTGGCCGCCACGACCCTGCCCGGGCACGCCGCCACCGGCAGCCAGCTTCAGCCGCCGAATCAGCTTCCCATCGCGGGCCAGAGTGTCGGCAGTGTGGTGACCGGCGGCTCGGCGGCCGCGAGCGTCACCGGCAGCACCACTTCCAGCAGCGCCTTGCAGCCTCCCAGCCAGCTTCCCAGCCTCGGCCAGGGTGGCGGCGTGGTCACGGGAGGCTCCTGACGTGTCGCCCTCCGATCGGCCCATGGGCGAGCGCGTTGCGCAATCGCTCGAGGCGGTGTTCGATGGCCTGCCCCCCACAGCCCGGCGCTGGCTGCGCATCTTCAAGGTGGACCCCGGAGCGCGACAGGGCCCCCCAGCTCCAGTTCGCTGGCTGATCGCGCTCATCGTTGCCAACGTGGGATCCCTGATAGCGGATGCGATGCTGGTTGCCATGGGGAAGTGGATATTCCCCTCCACGCAGAGCTTCCCCCACTTCCAGTTCTCGGACTACGCCAAGCTCACCATCGTCGGCGTGACCATCGCCTGCATCGCGTGGCCGGTGGTGACCTGGATCTCGTCCCAGCCGCGCTGGCTGTTCCTGCGGCTCGCCGTGCTCGTGACCCTCGTGCTGTGGCTGCCCGACCTGTGGATACTGGCTCACGGCGAACCGGTCCGCGGCGTTGGGGTCCTGATGCTGATGCATCTGGCCATCGCCCTCATCACTTATCCCGCGCTGGTGCACCTGGCCCCGGTCGGTTCCCCGGGCAGACGGTCGGTTCTCGCGTCTGAGCGGGAGTGAGCTCACTCCCACTGGAGAAGTGCTCGCCGGCAGCAGTGCTGCGGCCGTGCCCCGGCTGGCACGTCTGCGTCGCCGGCGGACCCGGATGCGACCTGATCGTCGGCCGACGTTGAGATTCCGGACGCTTCCGGTCAGAGCGCAGCCGGGGGGGCCGGCGTCGACGCGGGGAGCTCGGCGGGGCCGGAACTCGCCCCCCTCCCCAGCGGCCAGACCACAGCGAAGCGCGCACCTCCGCCCGCAAGATTGGTGACGCGCCAGCGCCCCTGGGTGGCCCGCACGATCGAGTCGGCGATGGCCAGCCCCAGTCCGGCGCCCTCGCCGGTGGAGGTGCCCCGATGGAACCGGTGGAAGAGCAGGGGGAGCGCGGCCTCCGGGATCCCCTCGCCGTCGTCACTCACGGAGAACTCCGCTCGCCCCTCCTCGATGGCGCGCGCCTCCACTCGCACCGCTGTGCGAGCGTGGCGGCAGGCGTTGTCCACCAGGACTCCGACCAGGCGGTCGAGCCACTCGGCTGGCAGGGAGACCAGCAGGACGCTCTCCGGGGCGACCGCGGTGACGGACAGGGACCGCGTCGCCATCACCGAGGCGAAGCGCTCCTCCGCCAACCGAGCGGTGGTGCCCAGATCGATCAACTCGGCACTCGGCGACCCGGGCTCAGAGTCGACGCGGGCGAGCCAGAGCAGATCCTCGACGATCCGGCGCATTCGGCCGATCTCGCCGCCGATCCGGCGGAGAGCGGGGCGGAGATCGCGGTCGTCGCCGGACAGGGCCAGGCTGGTCTCCGCCTGCATCACCGTGAGCGGGGTGCGCAGCTCGTGCGATGCATCGGCGGTGAAGGCGAGCTGCCGCTGGCGCATGCGCTCCAGCGGGCCACCGACGCGGCTACCGACCGCGAAGGCGCCGACGAAGACGAGGACGAGGAGGAGGGGGCCCACCACCAGCTCGGCAAGCACCAGGTCCCCCATCTGCTGCCCGTCCGGGGTGAGGCTCGCCCCGACGACCAAACCGCCAGCGCCAATCCGCCTCCCGAGGAGCCGGAACGGGTTGCCCGCGACGTCGGCGGTGATCGGCGCCGTCACCGTGCAGAGACCCGAGGGGAGGGCGGGAGCGGCGCCGACGGGCTGGCAATGGCCATCCGGTTGGATCACCCAGGCCAGGAGGGGCTCATCGAAGTCGTGGTCGGGGTCGATTATGGCCAGCGAGGCGGTGGGCTGGGCGGCGGCTTGCGTCATCCACTGGCTCAGGCGCCCGTCGATCGCGGCGGTGAGGCTGTGGGAGACCAGCACGTCAGTTGCGGTGAGCACGCCGCAGAGTCCGAGCGCCACCAGGGCGGTGGCAAGGGCAGCCGTCCGCAGGGCCCGCCGACGTAGGTGGCTGCGAGCCGGCGCGCTCATCCGCTCACCAGCCGGTATCCGGTGCCGCGGACCGCAACGATGACGACGCCCGCATCACCGCCGAGTTTGGCGCGGAGGCGGGCCATGTGCGCCTCCATGGCGTTCCAGCTCGCTTCGGCGTCCGGCCAGACCTGCTCGGCAATGCTCTGCCGGGTCACCACCGCCCCGGCCCGGCGCAGCAGCAGCTCCAGGATGGCGTACTCGCGCGGCGTCAGAGCGACGAGGCGTGCTCCGCTGTGGACCTCGTGCGTCGCGGGGTCCAACTCCAGACCGGCCACCCGGAGGGTGGGACCGGCAGGCGCACCGCCCCGCCGGAGCAGGGCCCGGAGCCGGGCCAGCAGCTCCTCGAAGTCGAACGGCTTGACCAGGTAGTCGTCGGCGCCCGAGTCCAGGCCGCGGACCCGATCCTGGGCGGTGTCCCTGGCGGTGAGCATCAGGATCGGCAGGCGAAGCCCCCGGCGCCGCGCCTCGGTGATCACCTCGGCTCCGTCCAGGCCTGGCATTCGCCAGTCCAACACCGCAGCGGCGAATTCGCCCACCCTGAGCATGTGCAGAGCGTCGTCACCCCGTTCGGCGGTGTCGACCAGGTAGCCGTTCTGGCGAAGGCCGCGGGCGAGCACCGAGAGCAGCGCCCTGTCGTCCTCGGCCAACAGGAGTCGCATCTCCGTTACGGTACCTCCCGGCAGGGTGCCCAGGGACAGGCTGCGGTCAGCGCGCGATCAACCACGATCGGGATGCTGGCACCCGAGGCTTACGGAATCCTGAGGCCAGCTGGGACGAGCTCACACGCCGTTCCCGGCCGAGCCCGCCATCGCCGTCAGCTTCCCGTCAGCCGGTCGGCTCAGCATCGCCGTCATGCCCCAGACCTCCACGTCGACAGCCTTGTCGGGCGCCGCCGGCAGGCCGGTCTCTGCTGCCGCCCGGCGCTCGCTGCGGGTCCCCCGCACCTGGGGACTGCGCCCGGGCGACGTGATCCTGGCGGTCGTCGGCAATGCCGCCCTGATCGTCGTTCTGTGGGTGCGCCACGGGCAGTTTCCCCATCTGAACGACCCCGCCGCGGTGCTGATCGCGCTGGGCCAGCTCGGCGCCCTGCTGGGCACCTACTCCGCGCTCGTCCAGGTGGTGCTGATGTCTCGAAGCCCCTGGCTCGACAGCCTCTTCGGGATCGACCGGATTGCGGGCTGGCACCGCTGGTTGGGCTTCGCCACCGTCGACCTGATCGTCGCCCACGTCGTCTTCACCACCGTAGGCTACGCGCTCGCCGATGGCCGCTCCTTCACCGCTCAGACCTGGACCTTCCTGACCACCTACCCCTACATGCTGATGGCCTACGCCGGCGCGGCCCTCTTGATCCTTATCGCGGTCCTCTCGGTCCGGGAGGCGCGCCGGCGACTCTCCCACGAGAGCTGGCATTTCGTCCACCTTCTCGTCTACCTCGCGATCGCGCTCAGCTTCGCCCACCAGCTGGCGGCCGGAACCGACTTCGTCCACGATCCTGTGGCGCTCGCCTACTGGGTGTCGCTGTACGCGGTCACGGCCATCCTGCTGGTCGCCTTCCGCATCGTTGCTCCCGCGAGGATGGACCAGCGCCACCAGCTGCGAGTGCGGAGCGTCGTCGAGGAGGCGCAGGACGTCATCTCGATCTACATCCACGGTCGCGACCTTGGCGAGCTCCCGGTGCGCGCCGGTCAGTTCTTCAAGTTCCGCTTCCTCGCCCGAGGTCTGTGGTGGCAGGTCCACCCGTTCTCCCTGTCGGCGGCACCCAACGGCGAGTATCTCCGCATCACCGTGAAGGAGGTGGGCGATTTCACGCGTTCCCTGCACCGTCTGTCACCCGGGACACGGGTCGTCCTGAACGGCCCGTACGGCATCTTCACCGCGGTGCGGCGGCGGCGGCCCCGCTCTCTGCTCATCGCCGGCGGCATCGGGGTCACCCCGCTGCGGGCGCTGATCGAGGAGATGCCCCAGCGCAAGAACTCGATCACCCTCCTGTACCGCGCCAGCTCCTGGGAGGAGGTTGTCTTCAAGACCGAGCTCGACCAGCTGGTGGCGGCGCGCGGCGGGGTCGTCCACTATGTCGTCGGCCGCCGCGGACGAGAGGTCAGCTCTCACCCGCTCGCCCCCCGCGTCCTGCTCGCTGCCGCCCCCGACCTGCGCGACCGCGACGTCTTCATCTGCGGTCCGCGCGAGATGGTCGACGCCGTCACCAGCAGCTTGCGCGCGCTCAAGGTTCCCGCCGGACAGGTCCACGTCGAGCGCTTCGCGTTTCTCAGTTGAGGATCCAACCATGCCCGTTCGTGCCATGGTCACGCTATTCGCTGCGGTAGTCGGGGTGGCCCTCGCCCTCAGCTTCCGCACTCCACCACCCAGCTCGCTGGGCATCGCGGTCGCCCCACCGCCGGTCAGCTCGTCTGCGGTGTCTGCAACGACGCCGACCCCGACGCCCTCGGGCGCCCCGCCGTCGGGCGGGGGGTCCCCGGCTCCAACCCCCACGCCGGTGGCGACCGGTCTCAAGAACGGAACCTTCACAGGGCAGAGTGTTACCAACTTCTTCGGTCCCGTTCAGGTGCAGCTCGTGGTGTCCGGAGGCCGGATCACGGCCGTGAACGCGATCCAGTCACCGAATGACAATCCGCAGTCCGCATACATCGCCTCGGTGGCCATGCCCTACCTGCGGCAGGAGGTCCTGCAGGCGCAGAGCGCTCAGATCAACATCCTGAGCGGGGCGACGTACGACAGCCAGAGCTACACGCAGTCGGTTCAGTCGGCACTGGACATGGCCCGTGCCTGAGCAGGTCGCGGCCATGCTGCAGGCCGCCGGGGCCAGAAGCTTCTTCATCGGGGCAGGCGGCGACGTTGTGGTGCGGGGGGAGCCGGCGCCCGGTCAGCGCTGGCGGGTGGGGGTTCGCCACCCGGAGCTCGCCGACCGCCGGACCCAGCCTCACCTATGCCGACGCCTTCGCCACCGCCGCCTTCGTCATGGGAGAACCTGGAGTGACGTGGGTGTCGGGGATCGACGGCTACGGCGCCCTGGCCATCACCGAAGATCGCCGCACCGTGTGGACGTCCGGCGTGGACCGTCCACTGATGCCCACCACGGCCCCGCCACCTGACCCGAAACCAGGCCACGCTTCCGTCAGGAAGCCGCAAGCCCCGCGCCATACCGTCACCAGCCGTGGTCGAGAGCAACGAGCCCATCGAATCGAGCTCGACGATGGCGGCGGCGGAGGCTCGCGTTCGGTCCTGGACGCGTCCGTTTGCCGAGCTGGTGACCGGCCCTCAATCGTGGGGGCGCCGCGCCGCCGCCGTTGTCGAGGCCAACGCACGGCTCACCGCCACCACCGGGATCGTGCTTCTGGCCCTGCTCACCATGGAGGGGGCCACCCTGCTCTCGATCCGACGCCTCCTTCCGGTGCACCTGGCTGTGGGGCTGATGCTGATCCCACCGGTGCTGCTCAAGCTCGCCAGCACGGGACGGCGCTTCGTCGGTTACTACCTGGGCGACACCCGCTACCGGGCTGCGGGACCGCCTCCGATCCTCCTTCGCCTGATCGGGCCGCTGGTGGTGCTTTCCACGGTGGGGCTTCTGGGCACCGGAGTCGCGCTGTGGCTCTTCGGTACCAGCTTCGGGGAGATCTGGCTCACCGCGCACAAGGCGACCTTCGTGCTCTGGCTCGGTCTCATGGCGATCCATGTCGTGGGACACCTCGAGGAGGCTCCCACCCTGGTGCTTCGGGACGCCGGCGAGCGGCCGCCGCTCCCGGGTCGGGCAGGCCGCCGAGCTTGGGTCACCGCCTCGTTGGTCATGGGCGCCGCGCTGGCGGCGAGCACCTTCGTATGGCAGTCCCCGTTCGTGATCCCACCCGGGCACTGAGCGCTGGACTTGGAGCCGATGGCATCGCAGCCGATCGCTGACCCGGCCGTCGAACGCCCGGCGTGCGAGGCTGGATCGGCCGGGCAGACCCGCCCCACCGTCAGGGCAGCGTCAGCAGCACTGGTTAGCGTGTGAGGCACAAAGGATATTGCCGGCGGCCTCCGCCGACACCAGGAGGAAACGGTCATGTGGCCACGTTGGAACACTCACCCGATCGTTGTCCAGGGCTTCCCCGCCTTGCCAGCCGAGGTGGTCCCCGGACCTCCTATCGCCAGCACTGCGCCCTTCATCCGCGCCCGGGACGCCGTCTCTGCGCCGACCCGAGGGAGGTCCGCCGTGTCGGACGCGACCGCGGCCGAGCTGCTGTGGGTCCACCTGCGCTCGCTCTCCGCCGGCGTCGTGCGTCCACGCGAGCGACCCCCGCCCGCCCATCAGGCCCCCTCCGAGGCCTCCCTCGTGCGGCATGCTGTCCACCGGGAGCAATCCAGCTCAAATAGCGCCTCTGGCGGGGTGGACTCGCCTCATTGCTTCTGGACCATCGCCGGACGCCTGAAGCAAATGCCGGCCGCAGGTACGGATGGCGAAGCAAGTGCAGCAAGCAAATTCAAAATGGCCTATGTGAGGGACGAAAGTCGAAGGCGCTTGCTTTGGGAGCAAGAGGTCCCCAGTTCGAGTCTGGGCGCTCCGACCAGACGGTCAGCTCGCGGTCAGTTCTGAATTCACCTGGTGCACTTGCTTTGGTGTTGTCTGGCCCAGCCGGGTCCCCGGACGGGATTCCCATGGCAGAGGTAATTGCTGCTCTGGGCCACGATCGCCGAAGCAAGTGCTCTGTCACCACGGCACCGGCAGGCTAGGGGTCCCATCGGTACCCGGGAGCAGTCCTCAGACGCACGGTAGCGGTCAGAGAAGGTCCAGGAACGTCGCCGGTGACAGCACCGGCGGCGACAACGTCGCCGCGAGGCTGGTGAGGTCCTTGTCCCCGGACACCAGGTGGTCGACGTTAGCCGCCTGGGCCAGGGCAATCAGGTAGTCGTCGCCGGGATCACGGCTGACTGCCGCGGCGATCACCGGGTTCTCTGCCCAGATGGCGCCCCGGCGGATGACGTCCACGAACTCCTCGACGTCGTCCGGCGTCACCAGGTCACGGAACTTCGGGCGCTGGAGAACGCCTTCCAGCTCCTCGAGCAGATGGGGGCAGACCACCAGCTCGAAGTCGCCCCCGAGCCAGAGGAGGTAGAGGCGAGCCGGAGCGCCGCGGGGGGAGAGGAGGGCGGAGATGAGCACGCCGGGGTCGAGGACGACCGGGAGAGCCCTACCCGGCGGTGCCGCCGCCAGCCTCCTGACGCATCGCCCGCAGCTCACCGTAGGTGAGCGTCGCTGCCTCCTCGTCTGTGAGCTGGCTTCGCGCCCAGACCCGTTCCACCGCAGCCAGGCCGAGGAAGCTGCGCAGGGCGGCGTTCACGATCTCGTACTCGTGCTGCCCAGTGCGGGCGGCGAGCACCCTCGACGCGCGCAGCACATCCTCGTCCAGGTACACCGTGGTCTTGCGTCGAGCCATCACCATGGCCCCCCATTTTGACGACTTGACGGCTACACGTCAAGACTGCTAACTTTCCGCGCTTGCTCTAGGCTGGCGGCGAGCTCCTGGATGCGCCGATCGATGTCCGTGAGGGCCGGGGTGCCGCGAGCCTCGGCCCACGCCTGGCCCAGCGCGTCGGTAGCCACGTAATCGACGGCTTGCCCCGCCCCGCGGCTCTGCAGAAGCCCGCGCCGCTCCAGAGTGACGAGACCGTGGGTGGCGGTCGGGGTCAATCTCCTGGGCAAGGGGCCATTGTGTGATCCTGGGCGTCAATCTTGCCCAGTTGGCCCGCGGGCCACGCCGCACCGACTACGTGGTGTCTCAGTTGTGGCCCTGATGACTGCCGCCCCTCCGCGGAACACGATGGCGACATTGAACCGATGCACCGGAGAGACCGTGAAAAAGGCAACGCTCGACCGACCGACACCTGACAGTGCCCCCCCCAAGACGATGAAGGCGGTGGTCCAGAGCGAGTACGGATCGGCCGAGGTCCTCGCGCTCCGGGTCATCGACAGGCCCGAGATCGGGGAACATGACGTGTTGGTTCGGGTTGGGGGCGCCAGCGTCAACCCTGGCGACTGGGCGATCATGAACGGGCTGCCGTACATAGCCCGCCCTGCACCTTTGTACGGGCTGCGCAAGCCACGGCACGGTGTTCGAGGCACCGATGTGGCAGGGGTGGTCGACGCCGTCGGCACCGGTGTGACCCGGTTCCGGCCAGGTGACGAGGTCTTCGGCTGGTGCCGCGGTTCCTTTGCCGAGTATGCGGCCGCTTCCGAAGAGAGACTGGCCCTGAAGCCTGCCAACCTCTCGTTCAAGCAAGCGGCTGCCGTTCCGATGGCTGGCACCGTCGCCCTGCAGGCGCTTCGCGATCATGGCAACGTCCAGCCTGGGCAGAAGGTCCTGGTCAACGGTGCCTCAGGGGGCATCGGCACCTTCGCGGTGCAGATCGCGAAGTCGCTCGGCGCCGAGGTGACCGGGGTGTGCAGTGCGGCCAGCCTTGAACTCGTCAGCTCCATCGGGGCTGATCACGTGATCGACTACACGAAGGAGGACTTCACGCGGAACGGGGAACGCTACGACTTCATTCTCGACAACGCGGCGAAACTCCCGTTGTCGAGCCTCCGGCGTGCGCTCACCCCACAGGGGATGCTCGTTCCGAACGGCGGAGGGTTCGACCATCGCTGGGTCGCCAGCGGGGGTCGCCTGATCGGCGCGATGGTGTCGTTTCGATTCGTGAGCCAGAGCCTGGGGCGGTTTCTCGTCGCGCCGAAGCACGAGGATCTGACAACCCTCGCGGAGATGATCGAAGCCGGTGAGATAAGACCTGTCATCGATCGCACGTACTCTCTGGCCGATACCCCTCAGGCGGTCGAACACGTGGAACGGGGACACCCCCGAGGCAAGGTGGTTATCGCAGTTGACCAGATCGCGGCCGGCGGAGAAACCGGAACCACCCATGACTGACCCACCACCCATGGCCGGCAGGGTCGTCCTGATCACCGGCGGCACCGGCGGGATCGGCAAGGCCACCGCGATCGGGCGCGCCACCCTGGGCGCCCGGGTCGGCATCACGGGTCGCGTCTTGGCGCGTGCAGGACACTCGTAACTACTCCGGACAGCGCGCCTACAGTCAGTCCAAGCTCGCCAACATCATGTTCACCAACGAGCTGGCCGCCGCCTCGACGGTACCGGCGTGACCGCCGCCTCCCTGCACCCGGGTGTCGTGCGCACTAACTTCGGGGCCGAAGACCAGGCCTGGTATTTCGCAGCCATTGGCGGCGTGATCCGGCCCTTCCTGAAGACCCCCGCCCAGGGCGCTCGGACACCGATTTATCTGGCCTCCTCACGCGACGTGGACCGTGTCACCGGGCAGTTCTTCTCCAACCTGAAGCCCAAGACCGCCAACAAGCTCGCCTACGACACTGCCATCGCAGCCAGGCTCTGGCAGGTCAGCGCCGCCCTGGTCGGCATGACAGCGAAGAACCAGTAGGCCCTGCCGACCTAGCTGTAGTTCCCAGGCACGTTGTTGACGCGGGCGGTGGGGGAAGGGCCGGCGAGGGCGGTATGAGATCGACGGTGGTACTGCAGGTGGGCGAGGGCCCCCGTGAGGCCCCACGGACGGCGGTACTACCTGTAGGTTCGCGGCGGTCAACACCCAAGCCCCGGCGCGGCCGCAGGTCACGCTCTCCTCTACTCACCGGGGCCGCCCTGCAGGGGGGATGGGCTTGTCATCGGAGGCGAGGCCACGACGGTTCCGCCAGTCGCCAGGCCCCCGCCCAGTCCGACCGCGACAGCGCACGCGCCCACCAGCACCGCTCCGACGGTGACCCCGTTGAAGAGTTGGGCGGAGCCCAGGACGCTGTAGACCAGCGTGCCCAGCGGCTGCAGGCCGACCGCCTGGGTTGCGTAGAGACCCAGTAAACGGCCTCGGACGGCGGGGTCGGCGTCGGTCTGGATCACGGTGATGAGCGTGGTGTTGATGGCCACGAATGCGAGGCTCACTCCCACCAGCGCTGGCAACGTCCAACCCAACCAGGAGGAACGCGCCACCGTCGCCAGGCTCAGCGCGTAGAGCACGCCCCCACCGACCAGGAACCAGCGGCGCCCCCGGCCGCGGCCAAGGGCGCTGAGCAGCAGAGCGCCGGTGAGACCGCCCACGCCGCCCACGCTGTACATCAAGCCCAGCCCGCTGGAGCCGACGTGGAGCCGGCTCGAGGCCAGCACGGGCAGGAAGGGCATGTAGGACACGCCGAGCAGGGAGAGCATTGCCCCCGCTCCCATCACCCGGCGGAGTAGGGGGTCGCGCCATGCAGCGGCGAAGCCAGCGGCGACATCGGCCACCAGGCGGCGTGAGCCAGCCCGACCCGCGGGCACGATGTCGGGGACGACGATCCAGAGCACCGCGATGGGGGCGAGATAGGCGACGGCCAGGCAGGCGAAGCAGGCGCCAGGCCCGGCGACCGCGTAGAGCACCCCGGCGACGGACGGCCCCACCAGGCGGCAGACGCTCATCGCCGACGCGGCGAGCGCCATGGCGTTCACCACCAGTTCCCGGCGGACCAAGTCAGCGACCAGCGCCTGGCTGGTGGGCAGGTCGACGGCCGCGCTGCTCCCGAAGACGACCGCGACCACCACGATGGCCCCGAGGCTGAAATGACCGGTCGAGGCCAGGATCGCCAGGGTTGCCGCCCCGAGGCCCAGGGTCGACTGGGTGACCAGGAGGATGCGGCGCCGCGGGTAGCGATCGGCAAGCGCCCCCCCGAACACGGACAGTGCCAGGGCGGGGAGGCCCGATGCAGCGGCCACGAACGCCACCGCGTTAACGCTCCTGGTCTGCGTGTAGACGAAGTAGCCGAGCGCCACGGTTTGCATCCAAGTGCCGAGAAGGACCGGCCATTGGGCCGACCAGTACCAGCGGTAGGTCCGTACCCGCAGCGCCGGGGGCAGCCAGTGAGGGCCCGCCCCCTTCCCCGCCAGCGGGAAGGGCGTCTCCATCCCCGTGACTCTCCGCGATTCGCAGCCCGGGAGGCGGTCGAGGATCGGCGGCGCGCCTGTGGACGCGGCACGCGATGGGCGGGCCGCTCGTCATGGTCGGATTACGGATGAGCCGCAGATGGTGATGGCCGTCGCCGGGCGGGTGAGCCCCCCTACCGATGGTGGTATTGCTTCCGGACCGTCGGCTTACCCTTGAAGCAAGTGCGGACCGCCGGTACGGATGGCGAAGCAAGTGCAGCAAGCAAATTCAAGATGGCCTATGCGAACGACGAAAGTCGAAGGCGCTTGCCTTGGGAGCAAGAGGTCCCCAGTTCGAGTCTGGGCGCCCCGACCAGTGGGTCGGCTTAACGGTCAGTTTTGAATTCGGCTGGTGCACTTGCGTTGGTTCTGGCTGGGCCCGGACGGAGACCTGGAGTGCAGAGGCAAGTGCTGCCCCGGGCCACGGTTAGCGAAGCAAGTGCTCTGTCAACACGCACTGGCCGGCCAGAGGGGTCCCATCGGTGCCCTGGAGCAGTCCTCCGGCGCGCGGTGGCGGTCAGAGAAGGTTCAGGAAGGTCGCCGGCGAGAGCACCGGTGGCGACACCGTCGCGTGGCCGGTGAGGTCCTTGTCACCGGCCCCATGAGGGCGAGCCGGGGTGCCGAGGGGGGAGATGGGGGCGGGCTCGGACCCGCCATGTGGACGTTCGTCCATAAGAGGGTGTTGTGGACGTACGTGCACAAGGCGTACCTATGGGCCATTGCGGCTCGCTCAGAAGAGGCCTGACCGTGGCTCGCTGCGCAGACAGTGGCGGCGTCGCCCGGTGGAGCAGTCGCCTCCAGCTCCTTGCAAATTGATGGGTAGGTCCACAGCACGCCAATCACGCATCAGTGGTCGGGTCGAAGAAGTCGCCGCTCCGGGGGGCTGCCGGCCTGAAGCCGCTCAGGCGGCTTCGGTCGGGACGGGCCGAAGTTCAGCCGTGGACCCAGCCGCGAGTGGTCACCACGGCGGTGGTGGAATTGTCTCGATACCCGGTGGTTTATCTGGCCAGACCAGCAGCACGGCACAGGGGGCGTGGTCGACAACGAATCGGGTGGCGGAGCCCAAGCTGTGCGGACCCAGGCGCGAGTGGTCACCGTCGCGGGCCGCCACCAGCAGGTCGACGTTCTCGGCGACGGCGCCGATGACCTCGTGCCCGACCCGTCCCCGACGATGGATGAGCTCCACATCCTGACGGCCGAGCCGCGCCGCGGCGGACGCGAGCAACTCCGAGGCGGCCTCATCGGCAACGGCTTGGAGCGGGTGGGTGGGTCTGCGCCCCGGGAACCCCCGCCCGAGCAGCCCCGTCGTGGCCACCTCGGCAACCTCGGTGACATCGGAAGGGGTGACGTGGAGGAGTGCGACCCGCGCGTCGGAGGGGATGCTCTGGCTGGCTGCGTCGACGCATCCCTGCCACGTCCCTTCGACCACCCAAACGACGATGCGCACGGGTTGCATTATCCCACCAACCGCAAGGAGACGCAGAGGGCCACGGTCGCGGCGAGCAGCACGGGCGGCACTGTGAGGGCGCCCAGGCGGCGGGGCTGACTCCGGTCATGGGTGCGCCAGCATACCGACACGTGCCACCGCCGATCCCATGATCTCTCGTGAAGAGGCGCGCTCGCACGTGTATGTTAGCCAGTAGCGGCGCCTTCCCCCGTATGACCCTCGGGTCCACGCTGGAGACGCAACCGTCGGAGGTGTCCGACCGCTATCGCGTCTGATCACAAGGGCAAAGGAGGAGTTTACATGGCCAAAGAAACTGACGAGGAGATGCCCCCTGCGGGTGTAGCCGAGCCAAACGTCGGCCCTGAAGCGGGGTACACAGAGGATGCGCCCGAAGTGGGCGAAGCCCGGCCGAATGTCCGCACTGAAGCGGGGTACACGAAGGACGCTCCCCCTCCGGGCGAAGACGAGCCGAATGTCCGCCCTGAAGCGGGGTAAACGGAAGACGCGCCGCCAGCCGGCCGCGCCCGGCCAAACGCGTAGACCCGAGTAGAGCAGGCGGCGATCCACCGGCGGTTATACCGTCCGGCCTAACCGCCAACCCGGCGGCCCCGAAGGAATCTTTGGACGGGTGCATGGTTCTGAGCACCCGCACACCGGCGGCCTGCGGTCCGCCGATCTGGGCACCGACGAGGAGCGGCGGCTGACGCGGCCTGTCCACGCGTCCGTGGGCTGACGGCATGCCCGCCCGTTCACGAGTGTCCGGCGCTGACCTGGGCGGCACCGGCGGCGTTGCTCCTGGCGCAACTGCCGGAGCGCCACCGTGCCGCCGCGCGATAACCGGTCCGGTTTGCAGCTATAGCTGGAAACTGGTATTCTGTTCGTATGAATCACACCGAGGTCGTGTGGCGGGAATTGCTCGCCCAGGAGGAGTTGACCGGCCACCGCCGCTACGCGAAGCTCGCCTCGGTCGCGGCCGAGATGGGCCTCCCCGTGTCCACGGTGCACCGAGCCCTGCAGCGGCCGATGGCGATCGGCGCCGTGACCCGTCGGCCGGGTGGGGGCTTCAGCCTGGTCGATCCCCTGCGCCTGCTCCTGCTCTGGGCTGGCCATCGCGACATGGCCGGTGACCTGGCGCTTCGGTGCGACATCCGTGCCCCAGCCACCGAGGTGGAGCGTCAGCTTCCGGAGGGCTTCCTCCTGAGCGGGTTCGGAGCCGTCGTGGCGCGGCGCGGGGGCAATCGGGTGTCGGACTACGACCGGGTCGTCTGCTACGGCGACCCGACGCGCCTACCCGATCCGTGGCCTGCCTCGGAGCGAGGTGGCAGCACCGTCCTCGAGGTGCACACACCCGACCCCTGGCTGGGCCGGTACGGGCCGGTGGTGCCGCTCTGCCAGGCGTTCGTCGATCTCTTCAACACCCCGGGCTGGCCAGCCGCTCGCTTCATCGAGGGCCTCATCGGGGAGCTCGTGCATGCCGCCTGAGTTCTACCCTCCCGAGCTGACGCAACTCAGCCAGCGGACTCTTGGCGAGGTCCTGGCCGTCGTCCCGGCGGCCATTCTCATCGGCGGGTGGGCCAGCCACTTCCGGGCGGGGTCACCCCGAAGCCACGACATCGACCTCGTGCTTCAGCCTCATGAGCTGGACATTATGGCTGCCCGCTGGCCGGTGACCAAGACGACCCACCTCGGGACGAAGTGGCGTTCGGAGGTCAACGGTATCCACGTCGGTCTCTATGTCCCTCATCAGTCGACTCTGGGCACGCGGCTGCAACTGCCGGTGAGCGCTCTCCCTCCCCACGCGGTGAGCCTTGAGGGGCGGCGCGTGCTCGACGCGCCGGCCCACCTGGCGACCAAGCTCGCCGCCCTCCTCGATCGTCCCGACACCCTGCCCGGGGAGAAGGATCGCGAGGAGGTGTGGCTGCTCCTGCGCACCGAGGCGCCGGATCCCGACCAGTTCGCTTCTGTCCTTGGCGCCTCAGGGCTCCAGGGATCGGCTCTCACCGCGGCGGTCGATGAGGTGCTTGGCTACCTCCGCGACCTCCCCCTCTCGAGGCCGGAACGCGCGTGGCTCCGGACCACATCCGCGCACCTCGGCGCCGCGGTGGGCGAGCTGGGGGGTGCCGAGCAGATGGCCGCCCTTGTCGAACCCCCATCGGTGGCCCGCGCCAGCGGGTCCCAGGCGGTGCATGGCAAGCGGGATAGGGACCGCAAGGCGGACGAGCACCGGGCACGGCACGAGCCCTCCCAGCATCGGGGTCCGAGCGTCAGGTTGTAGCGGGAGCAGCAGTCGCCCTATTGCTTCCGGAACTGCTCCTGACCCTTGAAGCAAGTGCCGGTTGGGAGTACGGATGGCGAAGCAAGTGGCCCAAGCGAATTCGAGATGGCCTATGTGAGTGACGAAAGTCGAAGGCGCTTGCTTTGGGAGCAAGAGGTCCCCAGTTCGAGTCTGGGCGCCCCGACCAGCGGGTCATCCGCGGTGACTTTTGAATTCGCCCGATGCACTTGCTTTGGCAAGTATCCCTTGACTGTAGAGGACGGATGTGCGAGAATACAGGCATGGAAAACAAGTCCCTCGAAGGCGAGATCGCCGAGATCCTAGTGGCAGCTACCAACGCTTCCCAGAGCCCGGCCCTCCCCAACGTCGGGGAAGAGATGCCCAATGTCACCGAGGTGCTGGATGCCATCCAAAGCTTCCTGATTCGGCACACCGAAGCTCTTGAGACAGTAGTAATCCGGCTTGCCCGGGAAATAGATGCGCTCAGGAACGCCTGAGGCGGACGGAATCTCGAACGTGACCCCTTCGTCGTCCTTGGTCATGGTGATCATCTGAAATGCCCTCCAACCGCAAGGCCCCGACCCGGGCCATGTCCTCCGAATCCCGCTACTCGCTCATGGAGTTCATGGACGAGTTCCCGGACGACGACGCCTGCCTGGCCTACCTCTGGCGGTCCCGCTATTCCTCCGACGGGGAGCACGCCGTCTGCCCTAGGTGCCAGATCGAGCGGACGTTCCACCGCTACCACACCGCCCAGCAACGGCAGTCCTGGACGTGCTCCGCCTGCGGGCTCCATGTCCACCCGACCGCCGGGACGATCTTCCACAAGTCGTCCACGTCGCTCAAGCTCTGGTTCTACGCGCTCTACCTGATCACGAGCACCCGATGCGGCATCTCCGCAAAGCAGCTCGAACGGGAACTCGGGGTGACCTACAAGACCGCCTGGCGGATGTTCAACGTCATCCGCAACTCGCTCATGTCCGAGAACGGGATCACCCTCTCAGGCAAGGTCGAGATGGACGAGACGTACATCGTCCATCGCCGCCGCCAGAACGAGCCGGTCGGCCAGCATGGCCGCAGTCTCCGCGAGCGTGTCGTCATGGGGGCGGTCGAGCGCCAGGGAAAGGTCGTCGCCAAATACATCGGCTCGGCCAACCGGACGGAGGTCGAGCACATGACCGACCTTCACGTTCTCCCCGCCACCATGGTCTATACGGACGAATCGCCGATCTACAAGCGTCTCGACGGACGCGGCTACGGCCACGCCCGGGTCAACCACTCGGCCGGAATCTACGTCGAGGGTGACGCCCACACCCAAAACCTCGATGGGTTTTGGTCCCTGCTCAAGAGCGGGATTCGTGGGACCTACCACTCCGTCTCCGCGAAGTGGCTTCAGTCCTACCTCAACGAGTACGCCTGGCGGTACAACCACCGGGAGCACACCCGCCGCGAGCCGGGTATCAAGCGGATGCCGGTCGGGGAGGCGAAGTTTCGCCTGTTGGTCGATCGAGGCTGCCAGCCGAACGGCTAGTGGCCGTTGGCCGCCATGAGGATCGTGGCGATCTTCGCATGACCGTTCGCTACGACCACTCGCAAGTCTTGCCCCGCGTTCGAAACGTCGGACTCTCGGGCAACTTGCTCCTTGAGACGATCGACGTTCGCTTCTGTCGCTTCCGCTACCCGAGTTAGCTCAGCCAATTCGTCGTCAGGGTTCGGAGCGGGAGCCTTATCTACCATGTGAATCATCTTACCCTCTCTTGCGGCTTGCTACTCCCTGCCCGAGCCGCTCGACGTCCTTGATTGTTTGCTGCAACAAGCGGAGAGCCGCCTTATCGATCTTCGTGCCTTCGGCGAGGGCTTCCACGATCTCCACTTCTCGGGTCTGGATGTCCCGAATCTGAGACTTGAGGCGCTCCACTTCCTCAGCTATTACCGTGTCGACCTGGCTGCGGACATCGGTAATCTCTGGGAGGGCTGTGTTAACAACGGGACCCGCCTTGAATGCGGAGTTCGGCGAATCCGACCACCCAGTTCGGCTGAATCCGACCAGGCGGATCGGCTGAATCCGACCACCCAGTTCGGGGTTTCCGACCACCTGGGGGAGGACCTGGCGGCGGCGTGAGGTGAGG
>Ga0224555_1001539_pt1 | contig 31282 bp, 24 predicted proteins | sample 714S23034metaG_FD_180687 | JGI IMG/M metagenome (GOLD analysis project Ga0224555, IMG submission 180687) | Peat soil microbial communities from Stordalen Mire, Sweden - 717 S2 30-34 | ecosystem: Environmental > Terrestrial > Soil > Wetlands > Peat | place: Sweden: Norrbotten County, Stordalen...
TTTTGGTCTCGACATGCGCCAGGCCGCCGGAACCAGCCTTCTCGTTATCGCTGTGCTCACCGTGCCGATTCTTGCTGCCCACGCCGCCCTCGGGCACATCGACTGGAGCGTCGCTGGGGAATTTGCGGTTGGCGCCATCCCAACCAGCATCTTGAGCGGTCGGCTCGCCCAACGGGGCACAAGCGGTGGCCTGCGGAAGGTGTTTGGATGGTTCCTCGCCGGTTGCGGAGTTGCCTTCGTCCTCTACCGCCTCCTGGGCGCCTGAGCTCTCGCGGTCGCGAGTCGGAGCGTCGGTTCGCCATGCTTCCTCGGGCCCATCCTTCTGGCCGCGCGACTGCACCCGAGAGCCGACTTGGCGGGGCCTGAGCGCTGTCGCCAGACTGACGCGTCCATCATCCACTGGATTCGGCGCAGCGACGGCGAGTCAGCCCTGACGTGCCCGAGGAAGCGCAGCTCTCCTCCGGGTCTTATGACGCGATGCAGCTCGGCGAGCGCAACGCCCGCGGCGGCCACTGAGCAGAGAACCAGGGACAGGACCCCACTGTCGAATGTCGCGTCGCCCGCGGCTATTCGCTCCGCGGTGCCGGCGACGACCTCGACGGGGATGGGCGCTCGTCGCGCGTTGACCTCGGCACGGGCACGCAGGTAGGGTTCGGGTTCTAACGCCAGCACAGCCGTCACCTCGGGTGGGTAGTGACGGAAGTTGAGACCGTTGCCGGCCCTGACCTCCACCACCCGCCCGGCCAGGCCCGCGAGCAACTGTTGGCGGCGGATCGCATAACCGCGGCGTTCCCACGCCGGGCTCATGCGTGCGTACACGCGGGCAAAGAAGGAATGGCCGGCCCTGGCCCCTTGGCCCGAGGTACAGGGTGTGAGCTGCGGGCGATCGGGCTGACCCATGGGAAAGATGGTACGGGGCTGCTGTGCAGGCCCTACGAAGCCCGCCGGCCCCGAGAGGCCACGCTGACGCCGGCTCGGGCCTGGACCGACAGGAGGGCGGCGGTCAGGCGCCGGCGGGCAGGTGCAGCACGCCGATGGCGTGGACCAGGATGTCTGCGGCGATGACGCCGACCGCGGCAGCCGCGGTGAGCGGTGGGCCGATGGAGGAGAGCCGCGGCTCGGCGCGCAGCCCGAGGATCCCCTGGCGCAGCAGGGTGTAGGCGGCGAGGGAGGCGGCGAAGACGCCGCCGTGCGCCGTGCCGATCCGGACGACGAAAACCAGAGCTGCGACAGCCAGCCCTGCGGCGAGCGCTGCCTCCATCAGCTGGGTCGGGATCCGGCGCATCCCAAGTCGCCGGTCCGACGACCAGACGCCCCACCGCGACTGAGTGGGTCGTCCCACGCAGCAGCCGGCGAGGAAACAGCCGATCCGCCCGGCGGCGATGCCGAGGAGCACTCCAGGAGCCGCTGCGTCGAGGAAGATTCCCGCAGGGATCGCACCCAGCACAGCGGCGATGCCAACGGCGAGCACCCCCCCGCCAACGAAGCCCTGGATGCACCAGCCGACGAACCATCCCTCCTCCGGCCGCCGTCCCCGGTGGAGAAAGACGACCACGCCTTGGCGCCGATAGCGCCGGCGAGGAGTGCCGCGATGACCACGGGGATGGCCGGCCCGGTACCGCCCGCCGCCCCGTAGAGCGCCTGCTAGTGCACTGTCTCATGAGAACCTTGACGGTCAGAAGCAGCACCAGTCCTTCACGGACACTGGCCTGGTCGTCGGCGACCACGACCCGCAGAGACCGGGCGCTCTTGTCGGTCAATTGCGCACCTGCGCGGTGACGACCCAGTGACCGCCGTCGGGACCGGCGCGGAGCGTACCGCCGAGGAGCAAAAGCCGCTTGAGCAGGGGCGAATACTCGGTGGGAAGGTGATGCGGTCACCGTCCTCGATCGTATCTTCTACTTGCAGGTGGTCGACGGCGGAATCGCCCCACCACGCTCGGAACAAAACATGGCGGCGCTCGACGGAGTAATCCTTCCAGAGGAAAGCTGGTATGTCGTGAGAGCTGATTCGCCGGGGCTCGCTGTCCACCACGTGATGGAGCTCCTCAGCTCGCATCTCCGGGATCCTGCACGCCAATGCCTCGGGACGGCAGGAGACGTCGACAATCGAGCATCCCAGGCCACTGAACTCCGCTGCACCCCGCGGCAGTTGCGGGGCAGCTCGCGCCGAGGACGGTCAGCGGCGGCGCAGCCGGCTGTCGGAGATCTCCGGCGCGGTCCAGCCCGCGTCGGCGGGGTTGAGGTTGGTCCCCGCGGGGACGATCTCGTCGATGCGGTCGAGGGTGGCCTGGTCGAGGGTCACCTCAGCGGCACCGAGCTGGCTTTCCAGGTGCTCCATGGTGCGCGGCCCAATGATCGGAGCGGTCACGGCGGGGTGCTGGAGGACGAAGGCGATGGCGAGATGGATCAGGCTGATCCCCGCATCGCCAGCAACTTCGGCAAGCGATTCGACCGCATCGAGCTTGCGCTGGTTGACCGGGAGGGTCAGGTCCTGCCGGCTGGCGCGGGTGCCGGGCGGTGCTGCCTGGTCGCGACGGTAGGCGCCGGAGAGGAACCCGCCCGCCAGCGGGCTCCAGGGGATAACCCCCATGCCGTACTTCTGGCAGAGGGGCAGCACCTCGGTCTCCACCCCGCGGACGAGGAGCGAGTACGGGGGCTGTTCGCAGACGAAGCGCTCCCGGCCTCTGCGCTCGGCGACCCACTGGGCCTCGACGATCTGGGACGGGGGGAAGGTCGAGCTGCCGAAGGCGCGGATCTTGCCCGCACGCAGCAGGTCGGTGAGCGCACCCAGGGTCTCGTCGATATCACAACTCTGATCCGGCCGGTGGATCTGGTAGAGGTCGATCCACTCGGTCTGCAGCCGGCGCAGGCTCGCCTCGCACTCGCGGATGATCCAGCGCCGCGAGTTGCCCTGGGCGTTGGGGTCGTCGCCCATCTGCCCGTGCACCTTGGTGGCGAGCACGACCTGGTCCCGCCGTCCCCCGGCAAGGGCCTTACCGACGATCTGCTCGGACTCGCCCTGCGAGTAGACGTCGGCGGTGTCGATGAAGTTGATCCCCGCGTCGAGGGCGCGATGGATGATGCGGATCGAGTCTTCGTGATCCTTGTTACCCCAGGCGCCAAACATCATGGCGCCGAGGCAGAGTTCGCTGACGTTGATCCCAGTCCGGCCGAGGACCCGCTGTTCCACGTAACCAGACTATACGCAGTCGGTACGCGAGCGCGGCCCGGTTCCGCCGCAACTCCTCCGTCAGCGCGCCGGACCCGTCGCCCGGAGCTCAGGGCTCGTCTTTCCATTCCGGCTGCGCGAGACGGATTTGCTGCTGCGGGCCTTTTGCCACGCCCACAGGGATCGCGTCATCATCGTGCTCGGTGCCTATTCGTCCCACGCGCGTCACGCGCTCGCCGCGCGCGCGTGAGGAGCACGCGAGGCGCCGCTCTCCAGGAATGCTGGCCGTTCGTCAACCAGGCGCCCGGGTCGCGGGCGGTCGCCAGGGTCCGCGTCGCGCGGTCCCTGCCTACTGACTTCACAATTGCAGGATGCGATTCGGCCTCGACGTCGTCCAGCGGCGCCTGGAGTGGCCGGAGATCCTCGAGCGGGTGCGCCCCGTCGAGCACCTCGGCTTCGACGGGGTGTGGGGATTCGACCACTTCGAGCCGATGTATGGAAAAGGCCCAGGCAACTGCTTCGAGGGGATGACTACCCTCGCAGCCCTGGCCACGGCCACCTCCCGGGTGCGGCTCGGGCTGCTGGTCACGGGCGTGACCTACCGACACCCCTCGGTGCTCGTTGCGGAGGCAATCACCATCGACCACGCCTCGAACGGCAGGCTTGAGCTGGCACTGGGCGCTGCGTAGTTCGGCGACGAACACCGCGAGCTCGAGATCCCCTTTCCACCCATCTCGGAACGGATCGATCGCCTCGAGGTTACCGTCGAGATCTCCCTCCGCTTAACTACCGGTGAGCGAGTGCCATACGGGGGCCGCACCGTCTCGCTCGAGGGTGCCCAGATTCGACCGCTGCCCGTCCAGAGGCCGCATCTTCCGATCTGAATCGGGGCGTCCGGTGAAGCCCGGATGCTGCCGTTGGCAGGCCGGGTTGCTGACGTCTGGCACTGCTTCGGCGACGCCAGCGTGTTGCGCGGCAAGTGGGACATCGTGGCCGAGGGCTCGGCGTGCCGGCCGTGACCCTCAGCGAATCACGCGTGCGGGCTCGGTTTCGATCAGCGGTGATCTCGAGGCCGCGGGGAGGGAGCTTGAGGCGCATCGTGACGCGGGCACGGGTTACTTGATAGCCGACTGGCCGGCCGAAGGAACCGGGTAGGTGGAGGAGTTCGCCCGGGCCATGGCGGTGGGCCTTATGCGAGCACCTCTGAGCCCACCTCTGTGACCGGCTGAGACTCCTGCTCGCTCAGGACTGGCAGCCCGTCACGGAACTCGACTGTGTTAGCTCGGATCGCGGCGATCCGGGCTCCGGGCACGATGATGCCAGCGAGGTTGAGCGGATCCGCCGCCGACAGGCGAACGACTGCACCGCTCCGGTCGCTGCGCCGCACTGAGCGGAGTGATTCGATGGCCTCGGGGAGGGCATACTGCTCACCAGAAAAACTTGCGACGAACCGGCCACCGCGCGCCGTGCCGCGCGCTTCCATCCGCCGCAGGGCCCAGAGCAGATCGCGCCAAGGGACGGTGAACGTCTCCCGGGCTAGTAGGTCGCGGAACACCACGCCCCAGCGCACCAGCAATTGCTCCGCCACCGCCTCCGCGAGCGCGTCGCGGTCAGCGTTCGGTGCCGGTTGGCCCAGCAGCACCCACCGGCCCTCCCCTGAGGTCAGTCCGCCAACCCCACGGCGCAATCCGCGCCGCTGGCGATGGCCTGTTGTCCAGCGGCGGTTGAGCAGCAGAGCGCGGGCTGCAGAGAACCCGTCCGCGGTGACAAGTCCCCGGGCTACCCCGTCCCAGAGCGCCGCGTCGACCTCACTCGGCAGGCGCCGTGCCAGCGCGACGATGTCGCTGGCGAAGAGAGCGCCGTGCTCGCGAAGTGCGGCAACGACGTCGCGGGTGGCCCCGGCCGTTGGTTCGGCCGGGGTCGCTTCGCCCCTCACCGCTTGAAGCAGCCAGGGGAGATCTGCGCGCATGACCAGGGTGACTGGTGTAATGCGCGACGGGAAGGCGTTGCTGCGCAGCCTCGCCTCGTCGGCACTGTCCCGCACCCGCAGCCGGGCCCACGCTAGCTCCCCGGAGAGGCAGAGCTGATCCAGCCAGGCCGGCTGATAAGCGGCCACCCGCCGCGCCAGAATGTCCCTTTCCCAGCTGGCTACCGGAATCTCAAACCCCTGCATCTGAGAGACTGTGGCGGCAACTCCTGCGCGGCCGTCGCGCTGGGTGCCGGGGGCGACCCGCTGCCAGTGGAGGAGGAAACGCATGAAGTCCTGCGCAGATACCGGCTCGATCTCTCGGCGGAGCCGCTGCCGGGTGTAGCTGTGGATACGCATCAGCAGCCGACGGGCGCACCACTGCTCGCCTTCGAGGGACGGATCGAAGTTGCCGCGCAGCGCGAAGCCCTCCCCCTCCAGCCGGGCTAGGGCGATGTCGACCAGGTTGCGGGGCAGCGTGGTTAGGTGGCAGAGCCCCTCGGCGGCGATCGGACCGACCTGGTCGAGGTGGCCGCGCACGGCCTCCGTAGCCACGCCTTCGCCGTCTGGTGGCGGGTCCTGCTGGAGGTGGGCAGGCAGCCCAATGTCGGGTCGAAACGTTACCCCGGGAAGAAGGGCCTCGACCTGGCCCCGGTGCTCGAGCGCGCACCACAGCACCTGGCCTGCGTGCACGGCCCTGGTCGCGCGCCCGCTCTCGACCAGAGCGGCGAACCAGCCATCCCAGCCGGGTTGAGATCGAAGTACAACCAAGGATAACAGGAGGTCGTGAAGCTCGTCGGCGTCCCGCGGGTCGGGGGCGGCCTCCTCCCGCACCCGCGCGATGGCGTCGGGATCGAGAGCGGCCAGGTCTCGCGGGTCCACTGGGAGGCCGCGGCGCAGTGAGATCGCCCGGCTGCGACGTTCCGCCAGAGGGGCGTCGTCGAGGAAGGTGTAGGGGTGTCCGTTGATGATCTCATGGGCCAGCACCGACGGCTCGGTTGTATCGCGGCAGCTCACCTTGACGGAGCCGCGCTCGATCGACTCCACTAGCTCTCGCAGCCCGTCAACGTCCATCACCTCGTGCAGGCAGTCGTACATGGTCTGTCGGAGCAGGGGATGGTCGGGGACCTTGAGCGGTCCAGTAGGATTCTCGCTCTCGTAGGCGGCCAGCGTTGGGAACACCGCCGCCATGATGTCGTCCGCCTCCAGGCGCTGGATGGGGAGCGGATTCTTACGACCTCCCTTGAAGCGCAGGACGATAAGCGAACGGTTGAGGTTCCAGCGCCAGCGCACGGGAAACATGGGGGAGAGCAGAGCCGCCCGGGTGAGCACGTCCTCGACGGTTCGAGACGAGAGGAGGCGTGGCACGTCCTCAAGCGGAAAGCTGTGCTGTGGGCCCAGGGATAACAGCACTGCATCATCGCTGGCGGCGGCCTGCAGCTCCGAGTCGAAGATTGCGCAGAAGCGCGTGCGTAAAGCCAGCCCCAAGGCGCGGTTGAGCCGGACGCCGAAGGGCGCATGCACGACCACCTGCATCCCCCCTGACGGGTCGAAGAAGCGCTCCAGGATGATGTGCTCGCGGGTGGGCAGGCGGCCCAGGCCGGCGCGCCCGGCGGCCAAGTACTGGACCACCACGCAGGCCACGTCGTTGTGGACCCCGCAGCGACGCTCGACAAAGGCCACCGCCCCGTCGGCGTTGCCGTCGGCCAAGAACTGGTCGCTGCGTGCGCGCAGGACCGACACCTCCTCGGAGAGTTCGCGGGTCCGACCGGGTGCCTCCCCCAGCCAGAACGGCACAGAAGGGGGTGCCCCCTGGGCATTGATGACGCGCACCGTTCCGTTAGAGACCCTGCTGATCCGCCAGGAGGTGCTGCCCAGCAGGAAGATGTCGCCGGCCCTGGACTCGACGGCCCAGTCCTCGTTGACGGTGCCGACCACAGTGTCGTCGGGTTCGGCGAGCACCCGGTAGTCGCCGGTCTCGGGGATGGCTCCACCGGAGGTCAGCGCGGCCAGGCGGGCCCCCCGCCGGCCTCGGACCTCCTGGTTCACCCGGTCCCGATGCAGATAGGCGCCCACGCGCCCGCGTCCGGTGGCGATGCCCTCTGAGAGCAGCCCGATGATCTCGTCGAACTCCGAGCGGGGTAGCCTAGCAAACGGCGCCGCCCGGCTCACCAGATGGAAGAGATCGTCCTCGACCCAGCTCTGCGCGGCGCACTCGGCGACGATCTGCTGGGCCAGTATGTCCAGCGGGAGCGAGGGTGGCTCGATGGCGTCCAGGCGGCCAGCGTGCACCCCGGCCAGTAGGGCGCAGCACTCAACCAGCTCGTCCCGGGTCGTCGGATAGAGGTAGGCTCTGGGCGTGCCGCCCCGGCTGTGTCCAGAACGCCCCACACGCTGCAGAAAGGTGGCCAGGCTGTGGGGCGAGGCGATCTGGCAGACCAGCTCGACCGGCCCAATGTCGATGCCCAGCTCCAGTGACGCGGTGGCCACAAGGGCCCGCAGCTCTCCTGCGCGCAACTTCATCTCGACGAGAGCGCGGCGTTCCTTGGACAGACTTCCGTGGTGGGCGGCCACGGCGTCGTCGCCCAGACGCTCCGCCAGCTGGTGGGCGACCCGCTCGGACATCCGCCGGGTGTTGACGAAGATCAGCGTGGTGCGGTGGGTGCGCACATGGACGGCGATGCGCTCAATCAGGTCCTCCATCTGCTCCTTGGACGCCACCGCGCCGAGCTCGCCCTCGGGCAGCTCGATGGCCAGAGCCATCTGCCGCCGGTGCCCGACATCGACGATGGCGCAGCGAGGCCTGCCGTCGGCCCCGTCTCGCTCCGGTCCGCATCCCACCAGCAACCGCGCGATGGTCTCGATCGGGTGCTGTGTGGCCGAGAGCCCGATGCGCAGCGGAGGGATGGCACAGACGTGTTGCAGCCGCTCCAAGGTGAGGGCCAGGTGGGCGCCTCGCTTGTCACGCGCCAGAGCATGGATCTCATCGACGATCACGGTGTGGACGGAGCGGAGCATCACCCGCGAGCGTTCCGCTGTGAGCAGCAGGTACAGAGACTCGGGTGTGGTCACCAGCAAGTTGGGCGGGTGTTTCAGCATCGCGGCACGGGCCGCAGCGGGGGTGTCACCCGTGCGCACCGCAACCCGGAGAGTGGGAGCCGACAGCCCCATCTCCGCGGCCAATGCCGCGATCTCCCGCAGGGGCGTCTCCAGGTTTTGCTGAACATCCACCGCCAGGGCTTTCAGAGGGGAGACATAGATCACCTGGGTGGCGTTGTTGACCAGCTCGCCCCGCTCAGCGGCGCGATAGAGTCCGTCGATAGCGATGAGAAATCCGGAGAGGGTCTTCCCGGAGCCGGTGGGAGCCGCGATCAGCGTGTGGTCACCAGCCGCGATGTGCGGCCACCCCTGAGACTGCGCGGGGGTCGGACCGTCAGGGAACCGTCGCTGGAACCAGGCCTGAACGGCCGGATGGAATGCCCTCATCGCCCTTGCTACCGTAGCACTGGGTGAACCGCCCCGGGTTTCATCGAGGCTCTGGGGCGCTAGGCCATCCTCCGTTCGGCGAGAAGGCCCACCGCGATCGCCGCACCAGAGATCACGCGACAGACTCCGCCGCTGTACGCAACGGCCGCCGTTGAACGCTATGACCGCGCCAGCGTCGGTCGGAGCCCGGGGGCGGTCCTCAGGACCAGCAAGGTCGGCACGGCGCAGTCGTGCGGGTGCCGGTCGCCCAGGTACAGGGAACGAGCCAGCGCCACCACTTCCGGGCCTGTGTCGCAGCGGTATGGCGGCGGTCACTATACGGCTGGTGGCTCCAGCTCTCAATCCATGTGCCACTCGCGCTCATGTTGCGAGTTGAAGCAGCACAGCTCGATAGGAACCCGGGCCATCCGTGATGGGCCCGGCTGGGATGCAGGGCCTCGTTGCCGGGTCAAGCGGGCTGCACCGTGGGTGACGTCAGGTCTGCCGGCTGGCCCTGAGCCTCGATGGAGACCGGCTCCCACTTCCGCCAAGTGGCGAGTCGCTGCTCGTAGTCCTGGGTCGCGATGCTGAGTGGCCCGTCTCCGAAGAACACCCTGAGCGGTGGATTGTCGGCGTCCACAACCTTGAGTACGGCTCGGGCCGACGCGTGAGGGTCTCCCTGCGCCTGGAGGCGTGCCTTGCGAAATGCGGCGGCCTTCTCGCGGAAGCTGTCGTACGCCGGCAGCGGTGTTGCGTGCCGCGAAGAGGAGCCGCCCCAGTCGGTCGAGAAGCCTCCCGGCTCGATGATCGTCACCCGGATGTGAAAGTCCGCGACTTCCTGCGCCAGCGCCTGGCTGAAGCCCTCCAGGGCCCACTTGGAGGCGTGATAGGCGCCAATGTTGGGGAAGGCGGAGACGCCACCGATGGAGGACACTTGAAGGATGTGGCCGCCTCCCTGCGCCCGCAGGTGGGGTAAGGCCGCCTGGGTCACCCACAGCGCGCCGAAGAGGTTGGTCTCCACCTGGTCGCGCAGCTCTTGCTCGGAGAGCTCCTCGATCATGCCGAACTGGCCGTAGCCGGCGTTGTTGACCACAATGTCCAGACGACCGAAATGCTGGAATCCCTCATTGACGACCTGGAAGACGCGGGCTCGGTCGGTGACGTCGAGAGCCAGGGCGAGCACCTGATCGCCGTACTGCTTCTCCAAGTCCGCGAGCACCTTTGGGTTGCGCGCCGTGGCGACGACGCGATCACCGCGCCCGAGAGCGGCAAGGGCCCACTCACGGCCGAAGCCGCGCGACGTGCCGGTGATGAACCAGGTCTTCATTGCTTCTCCTCGAGGGTCGGCTCGGGACTACGCTCGAGTCCTGCTTATCGCGGTGACGAGTGGCAGTGGGGGTGGTCAGGGACGCGGCGGCCGCTGAGGTCGATGTTGACGACAACCTCGATCGCGGTCGACGACGCATCGAACGCCGTGGTGATGCGATCGCTGTCTGTCATGCCGCCCCTCACTTGCCCGTGTACTATTGAACCGGAGGAACCTCCGGTACCTGTATTCAGGATAACCGGAGGTGGCTCCACTTGTCAACTAGAGTCAGGAGGTGGCCAGATGTCGGACGCCGAGATGCGTCCGCTCCGAGCCGACGCCCGACGCAACCGCGACCGGCTGCTCGAGGTCGGGCTGCGTGCCTTCTCGCACGGCGGCCCGGAGGTGACGCTGGAGGCGATCGCCGCCGAGGCGGGGGTCGGCATCGGCACGCTGTATCGGCACTTTCCCACCCGTGAGGCGCTGATCGAGGCCGCCTATCGCAGTGAGCTGACTCGGCTCTGCGCGAGCGTCTCCGGGCTGCTCGAGACGATGCCCGCTGTCGTCGCTCTGCGCACCTGGATGGATCGGTTTATCGACTATCTTGCAACCAAGCGGGGGATGGCGGATGCGCTGCATGCGGTGATCGCGTCGGGAGGCAACCCGTTCGCCCAGAGTCGTGAGAGCCTGCTGCACGCCGTCGGTCACCTGCTGCACGCAGGCGTCGAAGTGGGGGACCTGCGCGACGACATTGATCCCGCCGACGTCATGGCCGGCCTGAGCGGCGTGTCCCTGGTGGCTGGGGCGCCCGATCACCGTGATCAGGCTGGTCGCCTGCTCGACCTCCTCCTCGACGGCCTGCGCTTCCGGCCATCGGCCAGCCGGAATGAGACGCGGAGCCGCCCCGGGGCCGGGAGACCAGACGGTGCGTAGGCCTCGCGATAGGGGTGATTGGGCGGCTAGGATGGTTTCAGGCGATCTAAGGCGGCGCCTTCACGGCGTCCGGCACGAGCACCGGCACGGGTGTCCCGGGCATGTAGGCGTTGTTGCTGGCCAGCCTGGTGAAGCTGGCGATGATCGTGTCCATCAGGTCGCCCGCGTTCGTGCTCAGGAAATCGATGATGTCGTGCGAAGGCTCCGCCTTCAGCTCATCACACATCCCTCACGGCCTTCAAACTTGGTGTTCCTGTTGCTATGAGCCACAACCCTCCGCACAACACCACCAATATGATGTTCAGAGCGCCGATGAGCTCGATAAGATGCCCCATGTTAAACGAGACAATGATTATCCCCACGCTTCCCATCAGGGTTCCGACCGACCCGATAAGCGCTGATACCGAGCCGGTATCGCCCCTTTGCTGATTCAGCATAAGGTATGCACTCGGTGCTCGCGTGGCGCTTGCCACAAAAGTCGAGGGCAGAACAGCTAGCGCAAATACCCAGGGTTCCAGGCCCCCCAGCACACACACCAAGACCCCGCTCAGGAGCATAACCACAAAGCAAACGTTGATGATCGAGAAGCGCTTGAATCGGCATACAAGCCTTAGGTAGATCAGCGGTGCGAGGATCATGCCCAGGGCATTGAAAGCAAAGAAGAAACTGTACACTTGGGCGCTGAGCCTGAAAGTATCTTGATAGATGTAGGAAGATGATGATACGAATGCCATCATAGCGATGCTCATCATTGAGAAGCTGACCAGCAAGACGGTGAAGCTACGGTTTCTGAGAACCACTCCAAGGCGTCCCACTGTATGCAGGATGTCGCCGCTACTTCTCGACTCCAGCGTTTCCTGAAATATGATAGTGCCCGCGAACGCTATGACGCCCAAGATCCCCTGTGTGACGAATACTCCCCTCCACGAAGTGAGTCTTAGCAACAGCGCGCCGACAACAGGCGCTACGGCAGGTGCGATAAAAACCATTGACTGCACCAGCGCCAGAATGGACTCGCGCTTCCTGCCAAAATACGTGTCCTTTACGATGGCGGCAGCGACGGCAGTAGCAGCTCCTCCGCCGGCGGCCTGGAGAATGCGGAAGAAGATGAGCTGCCATACATTTGATGAAGCGGCGCACAGAATGCTTGCAATGGCATACACGGTGAGGCCAACGAGCAGAATGGGCCTGCGACCGTATTTGTCGCTCAACGGTCCCCATATCACGGTCGCGATGCCGAAGGCAATGAAGAAGAGGATCAGGGTAAGGTTGGTTTCGGCTGCGGGCACATGGAACTGCTCGGTCATCGTTGGCAAGGACGGGAGATAGAGGTCGGTGGAGAGCGGCACGAAGGCACTCAGAAGCGCTAAGAGAACGGGGAGACCCCGAGCGCCGAGGTACTTCTGGCTTCGTTTGGGGTCATTGGAAGCAGTGCTTGGGTACGTCACTCGCTGCGTCCTGGGCGTCCGGACCACTCGGGATCGGTCCGATCGCAGGTCACGGCGTGACGTGGTCTTGCGCGCATCTCAAGCTCTCCGCGTAGTTGGTCACCAAGCGCCGATAGCCGACGCAACTGGATCACAGCAGCCTGGCCGTTCCGTACGGATGGAGCGGTCCACGATCGATCCCGTGGGGGGTGCGCCCTGAGCGCACCCCCCACGCGGCATGGAAGCTGGCGACCCCGACCTCCTATGCGGCGTGCGCCGTTGACGCGCCTACAGCCGGCGCCTGTCACGTTGGCTCGGCGCCCCACATCTCCGGCTAGAGGGTTGCAACGTCGGCACGAGCCCCCGTGCTGCCCGATGCTGTCATGATTTCCTGCTCCTTTTACCGCCTCTGCTACGGCTTGTGCGGTTAATCACACGTGTCCAACAGACCCTGTCAGTGGGTTCCGAACAGAACGACGCCCTGGGCTTCGAGCGTGTTCTGCAGCTCGGCGACATCGTTCTCGAGCTCTCTGGGCGTGACGCCGTTCTTCGCGCAGATCGCCGCTGCGACCCCGGCCGCCTGGCCGGTCTCCATCGTCTCGGGAAGGAACCGCAGCGCGCAGTCCCTGGTCGCTGAGACCATCTTGCCGCCCACCAGCAGGTTCTCCACGTCCCTGGGGACCAGGATCCGGTACGGCAGGTCGAAGGATCCGCCGTCGGGCGGGTTGGCCCTTCCGCTCGGGTACAGCCCGAGGGTGTCGACCGTCGCCACGTGGCGCGAGCCCATGGTCATGGCGCTCTTGCCGATGACGTCCGGGTACTTCTTGGCTTCGTTGGCGTCGTCCCAATTCAGCTGGTAGTCGCAGAGGATGCGGCGGGTCTCCCGGATGCGCAGCTCGACTCCCATCCGGGTCATATAGGCGTTCTGGAACCCGGGCAGGTGCTTCCGCGCCGCCTTCAGCGTGATCACCGCCTGCCTGCGCGCCTCGACCTCGCCGTATGTCAGCTCGTCGATGTCCGTGCAGTCGCAGTTGGCGACCTGCGCCGAGTGCTGCAGGATGGCCTGAACCACGCCCCCCTCGCGGGGCGTGAAGAAGAAGCCCAGATCGCCGAAGGGGTGATACTCACCCGCGGCAATCAGCTCCTTGCTGATGGCGTAGAACGACAGCGAGCCCAGGGCGAGCAGCTCGTGCCAGTCCTTCATGGCGCGGATGCGGTCGGCGCTCTTCTTGATCTGCGCTTCTGGGACCTGGAACGACGGGGGCCTGCCCGAGAGCTCTTCCGCGTGTGCCTGCGCGTACTTCAGGACTTCAGCCCAGTCGATGCCGTCCATCGTGAAGGCGATCGATGGCGGTTCGAGCGGGATCGGATCGTCCTTGCTTACCTTCTCGAAGGGCGCGCCCGCCCGCGAGGCGATGTCGCCTTCGCCGGTGCAGTCGATGATCACTTTGCCGAGCACGGTCTGGCGCCCGGCGGTGTTCTCGACCACCACGCCGCGGACGACGTTGCCCTCCTTAACGACATCGACCACCAGCGAGTGCAGAAGCAGGTGGACCTTCTCCTCCTGCATCATCTCGAAGACGAGCAGCCCCCACCAGTCGGGGTCGATAAAGGCGAAGCTGTTGGCTCGGCGCAGCTCCCGGGGCGGGTACGGCAGGCCGTGGCCATCCTTGAGAAGGCGGTCGTGGGTCTCGCCGAGGAAGCCGTTGATGATCTGCTCGCCCTGGTCGTTGAACATGTGGGCGTAGGCGAACCCCGGCGGTCCGGTGACGGTCATCTGACCACCCAGCGCGCCCAAGCGCTCGATGAGGATGGTCTTCGCGCCCGTTCTCGCCGCCGCGATGGCTGCGGGCACACCGGAGGTGCCCCCTCCACAGACGATGACGTCATAGCTACCGTAGATGTCCATAGGAACTCCTCCAGCCGGTGATGCTTGTCGGGGGGCCAGCCCCCCGTTCGATCGCAAGCGACGCTTTCATCGGACCCTCACGAACCACCCCGCTGTCGCGCCGGCTAGGCCCAACGGCACCCAGGCGTACCCGGCGCCAACCCATCCGACCATCTCGACAAGCCGGCTGAAGACGGGCCGACTCCCTCGCTGAAGAGCGACGCAGCCCGTGGTCATCGAAGAGCCCCTGCCCTCCCTCTGCGTGCACGCACTCGCCCATCGCCGTCCACGCCCGCCAAAGACGCCCCCGTCGATGCTTCATGCCTGGCCTGCCGCCCAGCGCTCCCGATGCACACCCCGCCGTTGTGGGACCACCCATGTCAGGCGCTAAGTGTAACGCCGTTACACTTCTCTCTGGCACGCTTGGATTGTTGCCGCAACAGGGAGCCTTCGCCAGGGACCAACGACCCGAAGGCGGACGGGACCTCGGGTCGGCCATCGGCTAGAGCGCCGACGCCTCCGCATCGATCCAGACGCACCAATTAGCTGGTGCGCCGGCGCGGGCGGCCGCGAAACACGGGCTCCCGCCTCCCGGCTCCCGGCATCCCCACACCCGCACCCAGGACAGGTGTCCACGATGCCTCATCGCCGATAACCCTGAAGCGTTCAGTGGCGTCGGCCGGCGGCGGGGGATGTAGGATGGGGGTGACCCAGCCAATGGGGACCGGTCAGGCGGCTCTTCGGCGGCTCGGACACCAGCGCCGTGGCGGCGGCTCGCCTCGGCCGCCGCCACGGCATCGTGGACACCACCCCAGAATGGATCCGGATCACCCGGCAGCGGCTGGCCGGGTTCCCGTCGGTCAGCGGCTGAAGTCGAGGACCAGCCGGCCGGACCCCGCCAGCCGCTAGCATCCTGTGGGCCTCGGCGGCCTGGGAGGCCGGGAGAACGCGCGCCACCCGGAGGGTCAAGAAACCGTCACCGGCCAACTGACGGAGGCGCTCCAGCGCCGCGGTGTTCCGGACCTGGGCGACGACGCCCACTTGGTGCACAGCGATGCCGCGACCCGGTTCGCCGCTCCAGCCGCGGACCACCGCCAGACCGCCGCCGTCGCGGATCGCGGGGGCGACCAGCCCGTTCAGCAAGGCGCCATCCGCGACTCCATCCACTCCTTCGGGCACCAGCGCGCGAATACGGTCGGCGACGTCATCACCCCGGCGCACGAGCTCGTCGGCGCCCAGGTTCCGAACCAGCGGCTCGTCCTTCTCTGAGGCGTCCGCGATCACGTGGAGATGAGCGACCTTGGCAAGTTGGACCACATAGCCTCCGAAGGCGCCGGCGGCTCCGGTCACCGCCAGGGTCTGCCCGGTTGACAGGCCCAGCATCTCGAGCGCAAGCCACGCGGTGAGGCCGTTCATCGGGAGGGTCGAGGCGCTTGCGAAGTTGGCGCCTGCGGGGATCCTCACCACCGACTCGGCGGGGACGACCACCTGGTCAGCATAGGCACCACCGTGGGGCCGGGCGGCGGGCACGACGATGGCCATGACCTCGTCTCCGATCGTCCAAGGCGCCCCCTCCCCCACCTCGCTGATCACGCCTGCGGCGTCCATCCCGGGCACGTGAGGCGGCGGCGCATCGCGCTGCCGCTCACGGTGGGTACCGGCGCGAAACCCCAGGTCGGTCGGATTCACCGCGGCTGCTTGGACTCGAATGCGCACCTCGCCGGGTCCCGGATGCGGCTCTGGCACGTCCACGGCGCGGAGCTGCTCCGGGCCACCGAATTCCACGACCCCTATGGCTCTCATACAACTGACCTCCAGCCGAACTGATTCCGTCGCAGCCCGATGACGGTGCAGCCCCCGGGCAGCCTCTTGAGGGGTGCACCCTGGAAGGTTTCGCGGCCGCCCCCGCCGTTCGGAAGGCGCACCATGCGCCGCATCACGTCAGTCATCTTCCCAGGCCGGGCCGACCGACCCCCCGGACGGCTCGCCGACGGGGCCGAGCCCCAATTCTCGACGATACCAGCCGCTACGAGTCTCATCCGAAGCACTCGCGCCGAGCACGTGCCAGTGGGGACCTCGAAGAGCCCCGGAGCGGCTCCCAAAGAGGCAGCCGCCCTCCCCGATCCCCTGCCGGTCGTCCTTGTCGAGTACGCACTCTCCAAGCTCAAGTACTTCGCCTCGGTGGCCGGCACCCGGAGCAGCGCCCACCTCGCCTACGACCGGTACCTCCTGGGGCACGCTGATTAGTCTTCTCAGCCGGACAGAGCCGCACTCTTCGACCACCTCCGCACCCGGCCCTGAGAGGTCACGCTCCATCGGGGGCGCGGCCAGTCCACTGCGCCCAAGGCCAAGGGTGCCTCCCGCGGAGTGTTCAGCCGGCCACGGGCAGGGGAGCACTTTCCGATCCGTCCTCGGAAGGCGGCTTGGCCAGCGCGACCAGATAGTCGTAGACGTGCCACTGCTGTCCCAGGCGCTCGGCGGCCATTTGGAGCGCCGGCGCGAAGCTCACCAAGACCTGCGGGGTCGTCCGTGCGGACGGTCCGGCGATGCTGACGGCACCGACCGCCCTGCCATCGGGGGAGTCGGGCGGCACGATGGGAGCCGCGATGGCGTTGATGCCGACCTCCATCTCCTCCTGGATGACGGCGTAGCCCAGCTCCCTGACCCGCGCTATCGCATCCATCACCCTGTCCAGATCCTGCCGGTGTGCCGGCGCATTCGCGGCCGTCCCACGGTCGCGTCTGGCGAGGATGCTGCGGGCCTCGACATCGGGGAGCGTCGAGAGCCAGGCCCGGCCGCCGGCGGAGGCTGGGGAGGGAAACTCGTAGGTGAGCGCGGTGTCGATGACCAGGCGCGAACTGGCGCCTCGGGCGGCCGCCACGTATCGCAGCTCCCTGCCGGAGACCACGGCCAAGTGGACCAACTCGTTGGTGGTGGCCGCCAGCGCCTCGATCTCGTCGCGTGCCCACCGGGTCACACCGGCGCTCTCAAGCTGGCGCAGGCCCAGGCTGCCGAGCTTGAAGGTGGCCCGGTACCGTCGCGTATCCGGATCTTGCATCACGTAGCCCAACTCACACAGTTCGGTCAGGATCCGGAATGGTATGGCCCGATTGACCTGGAGCTCCGCGGCCACCGCGGACAGCTGGACCCCCTCGGGCCTTGCCGCGATCATCTCCAGGATGGAGAGAGCTCGCGCGACTCTGTGCATGTCAAGCATCTTAGCTGGCCTCCTCTGCCTGGCATTGCCGCCAGCTGAATATCAGCCCGCGGTGCGACGTCTTATCGCACAACAGCGCTGTCATCTCAAAATGCCCTCCCCGAGCGCCGCCCTGGAGCCGGCGCCGGCCGGCTCCAGGGCTCTTGTGTCGCTCCGCCGCCGTGTCGGGCAAGCCCCGGCGGCGGGCAGTTTGCTTCTTGCGCTGACTACCTCCGGAAGCTCTCGATGCTCGGCGGCACCTCGCCAGACGGCAGCAGCACAGGCTCCACGATGGCGTCGCTGTGCAACGCCCATGGGAGGATTACGACCGAATGCCCGCCGCGGCCCCCGGCCACGACGACCTCGACGTCCTTCGGCGACCTGGTGACCGGCATGGGGTGGCGGTTCTCGAAGTCCGCCGGACGCGCGGGGGAGAGTCCCCGGTTGCGGACCAGAGCGGTCGGGTTGTGCACCTGCTCGTGGATGTGCTGCCGGATGCGGTCCTTGTCCCAGCCTTCCCGGCGGAGCAGCTCCGCGTGGTCGGGCACCAGCACCAGCACCAGGGTGCCGGGCATGTAGGCGTTGTTGCTGCCCAGCGTCGTGCAGCTGTCGACGATGGTGTCCATCAAGTCGCCTGCGGTCAAGCTCAGGAAGTCGATGATATCGTGCGGCGGCTCCGCCTTCAGCACCAGCACCGACGTGGTGCGCTCGTCGTAGTGCTCGACGTTGATGGTCGGCCAAGGGGTGAGAGTGGGCTCCTCGGCGAAGCAGAAGGTGAACTCCGCCTGCGACGAGGTGCAGGCGAGGTCGCACACCCCGGGTACAGACCGTGAGGTGTTGATGAGTACCAGGTTGGCGGCCCGCCCGAGAGCGGCATTGGCCCAGATGCCCGGCCCCATGCAGCCCTGGCCACCGTGCAGACCGATCTCCTTGGCGAGCGGCCCGCTGACCAGGATCATATTCCCGCCCGGGTGCGACGTGGTCACCGACTGCAGGAAGTTGTAGCGCTCGTTCGCCATGGCCCGAAAGGCCGTGATCAGAATCGGCATCACGGTCGGCTTGCAGCCAGCCATGACTGCAGCCACAGCGATATCCTTGACGGTGATGTCCTTGCCCGATGGACCGATCTCCGTCGCCAGCACCGCCTCGGGACCGAACGGGCAGTAGCTCAGCATCGCCTCGTAGCGTCGGCGCGTGGGCGGCACGATGGGGAGCCCGTCGGTGAGGTGCAGCGAGGTAAAGAGGTCGTTCACCGCCTCGACGTACGCGACCGGGTCACTCGGGTCGATGGCCTTCGCGGCTGGGCCGTCCAGCTCGATCAGGCCGCTGGCAGCAGGAGGCTCCGCGTCCAGCTTGAAGTCGATCGCCGCGCACTTGCTGATCTCAGCGGGGGGCAGAGTGAGGGAGTCGATGATGTACTGGGTCTGGAGGTCGACCTGCTTGTCCACCTCGTCGCGCGTACTGCCCTGGTAGATGTCCACTGAGCAGAGGCAGAGGTGGCCGGCCCGATAGAAGGCCACCGACTTGACCAGGTCGCTGCCGGGAGGCGCGGTGATGTACACCGCCGGGATCCCGGCCTCCTCGATGCCGATGGTCACGATGGTCGTCGCCGGGCTGGTGCCCATGTCGCCAAGGGCCACCACCGCCGCCACCGGGTGGGTCCGCTCGACGAGGTCGGCCCCGTACGCCTTGAGGCCGTGCGACGTCTTGCCCCGCACCGTCTCCCTGACGTCTACGAAGTTGTGGATGCCGAGCTTCTCGAAGTTGGCCTTGACCCGGACGAACACCTCGTCGTAGTTGCAGAAGTCGAGCTTGGTGTTGTTGTAGAAGAGCACCGGCCCCTTCCGCAGTCCCTCTAACGACGCCCGCGGCGCCAGTTGGAGTCGCGGCCGCGGCTGCTCCCCCCGCGGATCTAGGACCGGTTCAAGCACATTCACACTCGCTGTCATCACATGACCTCAAAAGGGTTGACGGTTGCCGTGTCATCGCGCGCCTTGAGGCGATCCCCGGAAAGGGGGCGGCGTCGCCGCCGCCCCCCCATCCTGAGCTTGGCGCTGGGAACGCCGGGAATCACAACTCAAGCGGCACGCCAGCGGTCTCACGTGTCCAGATCGCCGCCCCGATGCCGAGACCAGCGCACAGGACCACGAGGCCAACCAGAACCCACACCGAGCCGCCGATCCCGAAGGCCACGTACGCGGTCGGGACGATGCAGATGAGGATGATCGCCTCCCAGAAGTTGCTGAGCTGGTAGGTGAGGCCGGACGCGGTCTGGCGGTAACGGGTCGGGAAGGCCTCAGCGAACAGGGCGTAGAAGCCACCCTCTCCTACCGCGACCGGGATCGAGAAAAAGATGATCGCTATGAGGGACCCGGCCCAGGTCTTGGTCTCGACCAGGAACTGGACGCCGATGATCCCCATGACGAGGGCCATGATCAGCCCGATGATGACGGTCTTCTTGCGCCCGAGACGGTCGGAGTACGTGGCGGAGATGAGACCGCCAGCGATCATGAAGAAGCCGCCGATGAAGCTCATGAAGTAGATCGCTGTGTAGGAGAACCACGCTACGTGCTGGGACTCGAGGTAGCCTGCCACGAACAGGCTGGAGAGCAGGGTCACCATGGTCACGCCCACAGAGATGAATGGCAGGATAAGAAGCTTCCTCCACTGCTCCTTGATCACGTCCCCGAGCGGGAAGGTCCGGATCTCCTTCTTCTGCTTGACATTGGTGAAGATCGGGCTATCGACGACGGAGACCATGGCCGCGCCCGCGATCACGATCACCAGGACGCCGACCAGCACCACCACTCTCCAGCCCCAGCTCGCGAACGCAGCCTTGGAAAGGACTTGGGAGAAGAGCAGGAAGAGGCCCGCGCAGAGGGTAACGCCGATGCTCGCCGCCGGCGCCATCATGCCGGTGAACAGCCCTCGCCGCTTGGTTCCCGTCGCTTCAGCAGCTTCGGTGATCCAGCTCACCGCTGAGCCCATCTGCCCGCCCATCGCGATCCCAAAGATGAAGCGTGCGACCAGCACCATACCGATGCCCCACATGCCGGCGCCCGCGTAGGACGGCGCGAACGCTAGCATGAGCGTTCCGAACGCGCCCAGTATCAGGGTCGATATCAGTGAGTTCTTCCTTCCCAGCCTGTCGCCGAAGTGACCGAAGAGCATCGCCCCGATCGGTCGGGCTGCATAGGTGACGCCGACTGCGACCCCCACCGATGCAGCGAAGGCTGCGGCGAAGCTGCCTTTGGGGAAGAAGAGCGCCGGCCAGACCGTCGCACCCATGAACGAGGCGAGGCTGAGGTCGAAGTACTCGACTATTGTTCCCGATGTGCTGATGGCCGTGATCTTGCGCGCCATTTTCAGCGTCAAGGTCGGCGGTCCCGGCACGTCGCCCCCTAGTGGGGGGGGCCCGCCCATTGGCGAGAAGACTGTGTTTCCTGCAGTTGTCATGGCCCAAATCCCCTAAATTCACTCATGAAGACCGCCCGCCCGATGGCAGTCACAGCGGACCTCGACCCATTGGGCTCGCTGACCCGGGGGGTCGTGCCTGGTTAGGTTCCTGGTGCCGTGAGGACCAGCCCGGAGGAGCTGCGCCACCGGTCATGGTGACCGGCGGCGGCAGCTCCCTGGCTGATGTCATCGGTAACAGGTCAGTGAGTTCCTGTGAGGATCACTCCCTGTGCCAGCAGTTCCTTGTGCAGTGGAGCGACGTCAGTCTCCAGTTGCCGCGGAGTCTTCCCGGTCTTCGCGCAGATGGCGGCGGCGACGCCCGCCGCCTGGCCGGTCTCGGTGGTCTCGGGCAGGAACCGTAGTGCGCAGTCCCTGGTCGCCGACACCATCTTCCCGCCCACGAGGAGGTTCTCCACGTCCTTGGGGACCAAGATCCGATATGGCAGGTCGAACGATCCGCCCTCGGGCGGGTTCGCCCTCCCAGACGGGTACAGCCCCAGGGTGTCCACCGTCGCGACGTGCCGTGAGCCCATGGTCATGGCGCTCTTGCCGATGACGTCCGGGTACTTCTTGGCCTCGTTGGCGTCGTCCCAGTTGAGCTGGTGGTCGCAGAGGATGCGGCGGGTCTCCCGAACCCGGAGCTCGACCCCGATCCGGGTCAGGTAGGCGTTTTGGAAGCCGGGCAGGTACTTCTTGGCGGCCTTCAGGGTGATCCCCGCCTGGCGACGGGCTTCAACCTCCCCGTAGGTCAGCTCGTCGATGTCGGTGCAGTCGCAGTTGGCCACCTGCGCCGAGTGCTGCAGGATCGCCTGCACCTGGCCGCCCTCACGTGGGGTGAAGAAGAACCCGAGGTCTCCGAATTCGTGATAGTCGCCGGCGGCGATGGCCTGGTGGCTGATCTTGTTGAAGGAGATTCCTCCCAAGGAGATCAGGTCACGCCAGCTCTTCATCGCGCGAATGTTCGCAGCCCCCGCCTCGACAACCTCCTTGGGCACGCCGAGGGACTCGGCGGGCGCCATCAGGCACATGTCCTCAGCGTTTTCCTGGGTGTACTTGAACACCTGCTCCCAGTCGATGCCGTCCATGGTGAAGGCGATCGACGGCGGCTCCAGCGGGACCGGGTCGGTCTTGTCAACCTTCTCGAACGGGGCTCCCGCCCGCGAGGCGATGTCGCCCTCGCCGGTGCAGTCGATGACCACCTTGCCGAGGACGGTCTGCCGTCCCGCCGTGTTCTCGACCACCACGCCGCAGACGACGTTCCCCTCCTTGAGGACGTCGACGACGAGGGAGTGAAGGAGAAGGTGGACCTTGTTCTCCTGCATCATGTCGAAGACGAGGAGACCCCACCAGTCCGGGTCGACGAACGCGTAGCTGTTGGCGCTGCGCAACTCCTGCGGCGGATAGGGCATGGCGTGGCCGTCCTTGAGCAGACGGTCGTGGGTCTCGCCCAGGAACCCGTTGATAATCTGCTCGCCCCGATCGTTGAACATGTGAGCGTAGGCGAACCCCGGAGGACCGGTCAGGGTCATCTGCCCGCCCAGAGCGCCCACTCGCTCGATGAGGATGGTCTTGGCTCCCGTTCTCGCGGCGGCTATGGCCGCGGGCACTCCGGAGGTCCCACCTCCGCACACGATGACGTCGTAGCTACCGTAGACATCCACGAGGCCGCCTCCAATTGATTACGGTGATCGGGGCGAAGAGCCCCGTTAGATCGCTAACGACTCTGTTCATCGGACCTTCACGAACCAGCCGGTGGTGGCGGCGGCGAGCCCCACGGGGACCCACATGTAGCCGGCTCCCACCCACCCCACCATCTCGACCAGCCGGCTGAAGAGAGCGGGTCCGATGACGTAGCCGATGCTCTGGCCGAACATCAGGATCGCCATGCCCATTCCGACAGCGGCGGGCTGCGGCACCACCTCGGCCACAGCCGCCCAGACCGCCGCCGCGACCGCCCCGCCGAGCAGTCCGGAGACGGCCAAGAACACCGGGATCTGCCAGCCGGTGATCGAGAATGGAAACACCCAGCTCACGGCCAGCAGCACCGTCGGGATTGTGTACACCAGCTTCCGGGATCCCAGCCGATCCGAGATCACGCCCCCGATCAGGCAGGAGACGATGGAGGTGAGCATCGGCAGGCTGCCGAGGCTCGACGCCGCCGAGAGGCTGAGACCGCGCTTTGCGACCAGGAAGGTCGGATAGAAGCTGCTCGAGACCCCCTGGCTGATGCAGTAGAGGCAGAAGGCCAGGGCCAGCAGCCACATGCTCCGGTTGCCCAGAGCCAGGCGAAAGGCTGACTCCTTGAGGGCCACCTCCGCTCGCTCCCGCGGCGCCTGGCGAGTGGGCTGTGGAAGTCGGACCAGCAGGCGGAAGAGCGCCAGCGAGATGAGACAGACGACTGCGCCCACCCACCAGACCGCCTGCCATCCTCCCAGCCCCGCGATGGCCGGTGCGACGTTGAACATCAGGATGCCGCCAACGGGCACCCATGTCGCCCACACGCCCATCGCCGCACCGCGCGAGTCGGGCGGGAACCACTGCGCTATCACCGTCGGCGCCACCACCGCGATCAGGCCGAGACCCAAGCCTTCGATACCACGACTGATGAGGAGCACCCCGAAGCTCGTGGACAGAGCCCCCATCGCGCCACCGACGGCCACCGCCGCGAGCGCCGAGAGACCCGCTGTCATCGGCCCAAGCCGCCGAAGGATGTAGCCGGACGGCAGCGCCACTGCCGCCCCGGTGAGCGCGAAGATCGACATCAGTGAGCTCGCCGAGGATAAGTCGACACGGAACCACCGCATGAGCACCGGCAGGAGTGGAGGAGCTTCGTACTGGCTGAGCGTCGTTGCCACCCCCGCCACGAAGACGACGGTCAGCACCACCCAGGCGTACCGCGCCATCGGCGAGGTGGCAGCCGACGGCTCGTCGTGAAGGTCGGCGACGGGTGGAAACTCCCGGCCCAGCGAAAAGGTCGGACCTGTCTCCAGGGCGTCCCCCGATGCCACCTCGTCCACCGATGCCTACTCCGTCCCTTCCAACGCCGTCAGCGACGCTGCTGTCGACATTCCTCATCCGACCTGCCACCCGCCTTCCCGTGCCGGACTCTTGGCCAGCGCCTTCGCGCAGCGCCGATAATGTAACGGCGTTTCACTTTTTGCGCAATGTGGGAATAATGCGCCCCGCCTCGGCGCCTTCCAGAGGCCAAGTACCTGAAATGCCTGGGGGCTTTCGGCCCATCCCCAACTGGGAGCGTTCCCATGTATTCAGGGCCACAGGTCAGTGCCGGCATGCGTGGCAGCCCCTCTGGCCAGGTTCCGATCCTGCTGACCTGACGCCGGACCAACTGGTGCCGGCGGATCACCGCATCCGTCGCATCAAGGTGATCGTGGAGGGGGCGTGCGCGGGCTCTCGGCCGACTTCGACGCCATGTATGCGAAGAGCGGCCGGCCCAGCATCCCGCCGGAGCGGCTCTTGAAGGGGAGCCTGCTGATCGCCATGTACTCGGTGCGCAGCGAGCGTCAGTTCTGCGAGCGGCTGGGCTACGACATGCTCTTCAAGTGGTTCCTGGAAATGAACATCGAGGATGCGGCCTTCGACCCGACCAGCTTCACAAGAACCGAGACCGGCTCTTGCAGCACGAGGTGGCGGCCCGCTTCTTCGCGGCGGTCCGCGAGGAGGCGGAGCGGCAGCAGCTCATCAGTGACGACCACTTCACGGTCGACGGCAGCCTGCTCGAGGCCTGGGCGTCGCTCAAGAGCTTCCAGCCAGTGAACGACCAGGACGATGACCAGCCCGGAGCCGGCCCGCCGACGGGGCGCAACCCGGAGGTGAACTGGCACGGCCAGCCGCGGAGCAACGCCACCCATCGCTCGACCACCGACCCCGAGGCGCGGCTGGCCCGGAAGAGAAAGGTGACCACGGCCAAGCTGAGCTATCTGGGCCACGTCCTGATGAAGAACCGCAACGGCCTGGTGTTGGAGGTGGAGCTGACCCCGGCCACCGGGTATGCGGAGCGGGAGGCGGCCCTGGAGCTGCTGCGCCGCCACCGGCAGGGGCGATCGGTGTAGGTGCGCAGGACCCTGGGTGCCGACAATGGCTACGACACCCAGGACTTCGTGCGGAGCTGCCGGGCGCTGGGGGTCACGCCCCACGTCGCCGCCAACACCGGGGTCGGAAGGCGCAGCCGGATCGACCAGCGGACCACCCACCACCCTGGCTACGTGGTCAGCCAGCGCAAGCGCAAGCGGGTGGAGGAGATCCTCGGCTGGGTGAAGACGGTCGGGGGTGGTCGCAAGCTGCGTTACCTCGGGGTGCAGCGGAACACCATGTGGGCGCCTGGGCTCACCCTGTGAACCATCCCGTCAACCGCATTAACGAAGCTCTTCAAGCGGCACGCAGCCGGACGCACGCGGCTCGAGTGGGGGCATCGTACATGGCATGGATCCGGGCTCGAGCGTCGGCATCAAGCCACCGAGGCAGCTTGCCGAGCGGAGTCAGGGCGCGCTGGTTCCAGCAGCGCTGGTGCCGGGTCGTCGCTCGAACTCGCCCTCGTGTGCCGTGTCGGCCGGGTCACTGTTGAACTCGCTTCTGAGCCTGGCGGCAGCGGGAGTATAAGCCGTGTGGACGTAACGCTTCCCACGTGACCAGGATGCGGCTGCAGCCATCAGGCAGCAGGCGATGGAGAAGTCGAAGGCGGCGTGTAAGCCCGCCCCGAAGGGCGCCGAGATCAGGTGCGGGAAGAAGCTCTTGCCAGTCAACAGCGAAGCGGTGGCATGAGGCAGAGCGCTCAAGGTGTGAGCGCCGAGCAGGTGCTGCATCGGGTTGTAGCCCAGAAAGGCAGCGAAGAGGGTGGAGATGGGAGGCAGCGCCGCCGCTCTGGCTGCCGCCAACTTGGGCACCCCATGGGCCAGCAGGGAGTGGTCGAGGCTGGTGGAGAGACCGACGATGACGAGGGTGAAGAAAATTCCGACCGAGAGGACCTGAGCCGAATTCTGGAAGGTGGCGCTCATGCCCGAACCGGCCCCACGGTGCTCCGGGGGAAGACTGTTCATGATGGCGGCGCGGTTGGGCGAAGCGAATGCTCCATTTCCGAGCCCGTTGAGGAGCAGGAGTGGGGCGAAGACCAGATAGGAGAAGTCGATCGGCAGAAGCTCCAGCATGAAGAAGCTGGTCGCCACCGCGAGCATGCCGCCGGTGGCGAACGGACGGGCGCCGAATCGGTCTGACAGGGCTCCTGAAATCGGGCCCGCCAAGAGGAAGCCGGCGGTCATCGGGATCATGTACACGCCCGCCCAGAGCGGAGTGATGGCGAAGCTGTACCCGTGCATAGGTAGCCAGATGCCCTGCAGCCAGATCACCAGCATGAACATCAAGCCCCCTCTGGCGAGGGCGGATAGGAAGCTCGAGATAGTGCCGAAGGTGAACGCCCGGATGCGGAAGAGGGCGAGCCGGAACATCGGAGCCTTGGCGTGGGTCTCGATCACACAGAAGGCGACCAAGAGCGCGGCCCCGGTACACAGCTCGAGGAGCACCGCCGGGCTCGTCCAGGCCATCGACTGACGGCCGTACGGTTCGATCCCGTAGCTGACCCCGATCATGACCAGGATCAAGCCGACGGCCATGGTGAGGTTGCCCCACCAGTCGATCCGGGTCCGTTGCCGGATCCCCTGATCCTTGAGCTTGAGGTACGACCAGACAGTCCCGGCCAGCCCCACGGGGACCGACACCAGGAACACAAGCCGCCAGTCTATGGCCCCGAGGAGACCACCCAGGAGCAAGCCTATGAAGGTGCCGCTGATGAAGGCTGTGTTGTTGATCCCCAGCGCCAGGCCGCGCTGGTGCTCGGGGAAGGCGTCCGTCAGGATAGCCGCGGAATTGGCCACGAGAAAGGCGCCTCCGACGCCCTGCACGACCCGCATCAGCACCAGCCAGAGCGCGCCCTGCTGGCCGGTCAGCCAGGTGATGGATAGGAGGACGGAGCCCGTGGTGTAGATCACGAATCCCAGGTTGTACATGTGGACTCGGCCGAAGATGTCTCCGAGCCGTCCGAAGCTCACCACCAGAACGCTAATGACGATGAGGTACGAGAGGATCAGCCACAGCAGATAGAAGCTGTTGCTCGGGACCAATGGGTTGAGATGGATGCCGCGGAAGATATCGGGCATCGCGACGATCATGATGGTGGAGTCGATGCTCGCCAGCAGGCCGCCGAGGGTGGTGTTGGAGAGGGCCACCCACTTGTAGTGATCTCCGACGGGTCGGCTTGGCTGGGCCGTCTCAGGCGCTGCCAACCACGCCACATTCTTGCCGTCGGCGCTCTTCACCCGTGCAGTTGCCTCCGATACAAGTTGACCCCCTGGGTAATGCTTGCGACAGGGACGGCACGCCCCTGCCCTCCCTCTGCCTGCACGCACTCGCCCATCGCCGTCCACGACCGCCAAGGCGCCCCCGTCGATGCTCCATATCTGGCCTGCCGCCCAGCACTCCCCGCACACCCCGCCGTTTTGGGACTACCCATGTCAGTCCATAAGTGTAACGACGTTACACTTATGGGGACGCCTGGAGTGTCGAAGCATCAGGGGGCCTTCGGCCAGGGACTAACGACCCAAGGCGGTCAGAACCTCGGGTCTGCCATCCGCGAGAGCGCCTCCGCCTCCACATCGATCCAGACGCACCAATTAGCTGGTCTGGCACGGGCGGCCACGAACCCCTGGCTCCCGCACTCCCGGCTCCCCACACTCGCACCCAAGACAGGTGTCCACGATGCCTCATCGCCCTTGGTCGGATCGCCGTGCCGATTCTCGCGACCTAGCCGCTCGACCAGGTTCGAGCGGCCTGCACAGAGGTCGACAAGCGGAACGCCCGGGGCAAGATCGCCCTCAGCCCCTCCTCAGTCGTGCGGCGTCCAAGAAGGCGTGCGGCGATAAGCAGGTGATACAAGGGCCAAGTGAACGTTGATCTTCACGTCTCTCGCTTCGAATGGGCCGGACCGCCTCTCGGCATCGGGCCCGGCATCACCACGCTGGCGCGCACGGCGGAGGACATCGGCGTTCGAACGCTCTCGTTCATGGACCACTGGTTCCAGATGGACCGGATGGCGCCCGCCGATGACCCAATGCTCGAGGGCTATACCGCCCTCGGGTTCGTGGCTGGCCGGACCGAGCGCCTTCGGCTCCGGCTCCTCGTCACGGGCGTCACCTATCGTCACCCGGGTCTGCTGGCGAAAACGGTTACCACGCTCGACGTGTTGTCGGGCCGTCGGGCCGAGCTCGGGATCGGAGCGGCCTGGTACGAACGGGAGCATCTTGGACTCGGAGTTCCGTTCCCGCCGCTCACCGAGCGCTTCGAGCGCCTCGAGGAGGCGATTCAGATCTGTCTGCAGATGTGGAGCGACGACAACGGACCGTACCATGGGAAGCACTACAGCTTGGAGGAGACGCTCTGCGTCCCTGCTCCGGTCAGCATTCCCCGGCCACGGATCTTGATCGGTGGCAGCGGCGAGCGAAAGATGCTGCGCCTCGTGGCTACCTATGCAGACGCGTGCAACCTAAATGTCCCCTTCGGCTCCCCCGACGACGTGGCTCACAAGGTCGACGTGCTCCGACGCCACTGCGATGCGGTAGGCAGGGACCGCGCCGAGATCGAGGTCACGGCCAGTCTCGGCGCGGTCTCCCCGGACACGGATGCTGACACGCTGGTGCGGCAGGCGGAGTCATTCGCCGCCGTCGGGGTGCATACCGTCATGGTCGGCGCCGTCGGAGACGAACCCGCCCGGTGGCTCAATGAGACCCTCAGCCCGGCGATCCGACAGCTCAGCCAGGTGGAGACCAGGCCCCTATGATCAGCATTTCGTGGTGCCCTCTTCTTCCAACACTTCCCTGACCGTGCGCTCAGGCATCGGGACAGCGGGGCCGATCGGGCAGTGCAAGCTGAGGTTCGGGCACCTCTGGCCGTCAGAAGCCGACGCTGGCTTGCGCGCCCTTCGCCCATAACCCGTCCCCCGCCTCCCGGCTTCGGAAGGCCCGGTCAGTCTCGCCAGGTGCCGTCCCAGTCGTAGAGCTCCGCAACGGTCTGGTACTCGCGGAGGTAGGCGATCCCGGCAGCGCTGAATCGCGCCACGGAGGCGCCTTCAAAAGAAGCTGGCCGACCGTGCCAGGTGCAGGTGAACCGCCACTCCATGGCCGCGGCCTCAACGGTCACCAGCAGCTCCGTGATGTCCCAGCTCTCGATGGAGTTGCCCTCACCGAACCACGCGTCGATCCACTTCGCCACGCGATCCGTGCCGCGGTACACCGGGCCGTGAGACTCGACGACTACACACTCGGGGTCGAGCGTGCCGAGGATCTTCTCGGTGTCCCGCTCCATCCATCCCTGGACGTAGGTCCGAGGAAGTCCCTCGGCGACGGACGGCCCATCCACCTCTCCGCGTTCGATTCCGATTCCGCCGTCTTCGGTCAGCGCAGGCTCCCTGATATGCCGAGCGATGCGTCAGCCGCTGGCGGTGCGGCCCGATCCCGGAGCCGCTGTCAGTGAGTAGATCACCCGGGGTCTGCCGACATCCCCGGGAGCGCCGGCGCGGTGCAGCACCCCTCGACGCACCAGTTCGTTGGCAATCCGGTGCGTCTTGCCATAGGCCCAACCCAACTCGTCCAGCACGGTCCGATCGGCCAGGCTGAAGGATCCACAGGCCCTGAGGACGGCGACCATCCTGGTCTCGTCGGCTGACAGCTCATCAGCGAGAGGGCCATCGGTTCGTCCACCCCACCCTCCGCTCGCCCGGCTGGGTGGTGCCATCTCAGCGCGTGAGGCCATCTCCGAGAGGAGCAAGGTGCGAACTCTACGGATGAGGTCCCGGGGGTTCCCCCGCGCTGCCGCAATCAGCTGATCCGGACATGAGCACCCAACTCCGCCAGCCTGCAGGCGACGGAGCACGAGCTCGCGCGCCTCCGCCACACCGAGGGCAGGAACCGGCAGAATCCCGTCCTCCCACCAGTCGTCGGCGCCGGCGTCCAGGTAGGGCGTCGGATCGTCGCCGCCCCCGACCACGACCCACTGGGCCCCCAGGCGCCAGAGGTGGCGGTGCCACCTTCCAAAGAGCTCCTGTCCGGCCGATACCTCGAGATCGTCGATGGCGATGAGGCGCTGCGCCGCTGCGGGCGATGGGAGAGAGCCCAGCATGCTGGGGACGTCCAGATCCGCGGGAATCGTGAGCCCGCAGGCCCGCACGATCAGGCCGACCAGGCGCCGTGGCTCGTCAACGCCGGAGCCATCGATGAGCACGGTTGCACGCTGCTCCGTCGCCAGGCGGTGAACGACCTCGTGGAGGACGGCCGTCCGCCCACACCCGTCAGCGCCGAAGAGGAGGACGTTGCCTCCCACCAAGACGAGGTTGACCGCACGGTCGAGCAGCTCTGAGCGCCCGACAAGGGGTAGGCCTTCCTGCTCGCCCAGGGTCGTTCCTTCCGTGGTTGACGTCCCCGGCGTTGGTACTGGACGCACGGTCGAGATCACAGGACGCTCCTTTGAAGCGGTATCGAGGAGGTCTTCGTCCGGTAGGACGGGTCTCGCGCAGCGAGCGTGACCGGTGAAGATCGACGGTCCCTACGACTGTCACTACTAACGGTAGGAGTCGACGGTGCACCCGCTGCTGATCTCAGATGCGCCCCCACGGGTACACGCAGGCGCCCCCAGCCGTCCCCAGGTGCATCCCCGGGGGTACACATCCCCGCCCCTGCTGATACTCGCTCGCGCCCCTCCGGGTACACCGCAGCCCCCGCCCTGATAGAAGCTGATGAAAGGATGACCAAAGTCGCCCAGACGCACCTTTCGTCACCGCCGAGAGGGGGTTTCGTCATCCTTCCGTCACCATTTCGTCACGGCTGCGAGACAGTGCGCCCCTCCAGGTACACGGGTCGCCTGCCGGGCTCATCGCAGCTCCCCGAGCAGCTCGCCGATGCTGGCCGGGCCGCCACGTGCCTCGCCGGTGGGGCTCGCCGAGACGGCGGCGGCACGTCGCGCGACGCCTTCCCGGATCCTTTGGAGCACGTCGGGCGCGATGCTGTTCTCGTCGGCCTTGCTCTCCTCCCAGGCACTTTCCCGGCGCTCGCGCCAGACGGCCACCCTGCTAAGGAGTTCGGCAAAAGGATCGGCGGCGCCTGCGGCAGCGGAGAGTGCGTCCACGATCGGCGTGACCCCCCATTCGGCTACGAGTCTGCGGAGGATCTCCAGCTGCTTGGCCGACGGGCGTCGACGGGGAGAGGTCGCGTGCCACGCCGCGCCGACCTCGGGTGCGATCTGGCCATCAGACGCTGCCGCGGCGGCTGGCGAGGAGCGCCGGCAGTGCAGAACGTAGTTGCCCCGATCAGAGATCGCCGCCTCGACGGTGAGGTCGTAGCGGTGGTCGACCGCGCTGACCACGGTGCAGGCTGCCCGGACGCGCTCGACGATCTTTCGGCGCCGCGACCAGCTATCG